>ODAJ014753955.1_pt1 | contig 82288 bp, 70 predicted proteins | sample 1539241 | NCBI WGS metagenome assembly ODAJ01 (sample SAMN02144231, study PRJEB22623) | gut metagenome | biome: sheep rumen | host: Ovis aries | place: New Zealand | reverse complement strand
TGTCATTACCCACAACCGTCTGGAGAACTGTGGCCCGATGGGTCTTGAGGATTGTATCAACTATGCCGTGACAGGTCCTGCCGGACGTGCTTCTGGTTGGAAGAACGATGTGCGCAAGAACCACCCATACGATATGTATGACAAAGTGGAGTGGGAGCAGTGTACCCTGAGTGGTTGTGATTCTATGGATCGTTACCTGGTTCACATCAACGAGATGTACCAGAGCCTGAATATCATAGAGCAACTCATCGACAATATTCCTGAGGGTGATTTCTATGTGAAGCAGAAACCCATCATCAAGGTGCCCGAAGGACAGTGGTATTACTCTGTAGAGGGTGTAGCTGGTGAGTTTGGTGTGTATCTCGACTCTCGTGGCGACAAGAGCCCGTATCGCATGAAGATGCGTCCGATGGGGCTCTCGCTGGTAGGTGCTTTCGACCCGATGTTGCGTGGTCAGAAGATAGCCGACCTGATTGCCACCTGTGCCGCTATTGACGTTGTAATACCAGATATTGACAGATAAAAAGCGTTTGGATTATGTTCGACTTTTCTATTATAACCCAATGGTTTGACCAACTGCTTCGTGTGACGATAGGATGTCCCGACTGGTTGGCAATATTGATTGAGTGCGTATTGGTGGGTGTCGCTATCCTGGTGGGATATGCCCTCATCGCTATTGTGCTGATTTTTATGGAGCGTAAAGTCTGTGCCTATTTCCAGTGCCGTCTTGGCCCGATGCGAGTAGGCTATTGGGGCTTGCTGCAGGTGTTTGCCGATGTATTGAAGATGCTCATCAAGGAGATTTTCTTCGTTGATCGTGCTGATAAACTGCTGTATGCCGTAGCTCCTCTCCTGGTGATTATCGGTTCTGTAGGAGCCTTCTCGTTCCTGCCTTGGAACAATGGTGCTACGGTGCTTGACTTCAACGTAGGTGTGTTCCTGCTTACTGCTATTTCTTCGATAGGTGTGGTAGGTATTTTCCTTGCAGGTTGGGGTTCTAACAACAAGTATTCTGTGGTTTCGGCCATGCGTGGTGCTGTGCAGATGATTTCTTACGAGATGTCGCTTTGCCTTTGCCTGATTACTGCTGTAATTCTGACAGGAACCATGCAGATGAGTGGTATTGTTGAGGCTCAGACAGGTCCTTGGAAGTGGTTGATCTTCCAGGGACATATTCCTGCCTTGATAGCTTTCTTTGTATTCCTCATTGCTGGTAATGCAGAGGCTAACCGTGGTCCGTTTGATATGGCTGAGGCAGAGAGTGAGTTGACTGCCGGACATCATACCGAGTATTCTGGTATGGGCTTTGGCTTCTTCTACCTTGCAGAGTTCCTCAATCTTTTTATTATTGCAGGTATTGCTGCAACGGTGTTCCTCGGTGGATGGGCACCTGTGAATATTGGTGTTGAGGCCTTCGATGCAGTGATGAACTACATTCCAGGTATCGTATGGTTCATGGGTAAAGCCTTTTTCCTGGTATGGATTCTGATGTGGATTAAGTGGACGTTCCCCCGTCTGCGTATCGACCAGATTCTGAAGCTGGAGTGGAAGTATCTCATGCCGCTGGCACTGATTAATCTGGTGATTATGACTGTTGTTGTGGCCTTGGGCCTATATATTAAATAAAGGTGTACTAGTCAGACTAGTAAAACTTGAAATACTAGAAAATGGAAGATAACAAAACATATTTCGGAGAAATCGGGCACGGCCTGAAGACTTTGGCCATTGGTATGAAGACCACCTGGAAGGAATTCTTCAAGGACTTCTTCACCAACAAGTCAACAGAGCAGTATCCCGAGAACCGCAAGACCACGCTTCACGTCTCCAAGCGTCACCGTGGTCGCTTGGTGTTCAAGCGCAACGATGATGGAAGCTATAAGTGCACGGCTTGCACCCTGTGTGAGAAGTCTTGTCCCAATGGAACCATCAAAATCCTGAGCCATATGGTTGAGGATCCGGAGACAGGTAAGAAAAAGAAGGTGCTCGATGATTATCAGTACGATCTGGGTGACTGCATGTTCTGCCAGCTTTGTACGAATGCCTGCAACTTTGATGCTATCGAGTTTACGAATGATTTCGAGAATGCCGTGTTCGACCGCAGTAAGCTAGTGCTTCACCTGAATCAGGAAGTTTATCAAGGCGGTTCGTTGCCTAACCTCATTGAGGGTGGTGCTGCATTCGAGGTTGGTAAGTTTAACACTAAAACGAAGTAAAGACTATGGCTGATTTAGTAATGTTTTGCATTCTTGCTGTTGTCATCCTCGGCTCTGCCGTGATGTGTGTGACAACAACTCGAATCATGCGAGCCGCAACATTCATGTTGTTTGTGCTCTTCGGTGTGGCAGGTCTTTATTTCCTGCTTGATTATACCTATCTGGGTGCAGCCCAGATATCTGTCTATGCTGGTGGTGTAACTATGATTTATGTATTCGCCATCCAGTTGGTGAACAAGCGTACCTTACAGGGTTTGACCGAGCGTATGAAGGGTAGTCGCGTCCTTTGGGGCGGTCTGCTGACCATCATCGGTTGTGCTACAGTTATCTTGGTATTGATGAAGAATCAATTCTTGTATGCTGCTATGGCCGCTCCCAATGCAGAAGTGCCAATGAAGTCTATTGGTACTGCTCTTGTGGGTGCTGACAAGTACCAGTATGTGCTCCCTTTCGAGTTCATATCCCTGTTCTTGTTGGCTTGTATTATTGGTGGTTTGGTTGTCGCACGTAAAGAAAAGGAGGAATAAGCGTATGGTACCTGTAGAATGTTATTTCGTGCTTAGTGCACTCTTGTTCTTCATTGGTGTGTTCGGCTTTATTACGCGTCGCAACTTGATTGCCATGCTCATCTCGGTAGAGCTGATTCTGAATGCCGTTGACATCAATTTTGCCGCTTTCAACCGCCTGTTGTTCCCCGGCTCCATGGAGGGTATGTTCATGACACTCTTCTCCATTGGTGTCTCAGCAGCAGAGTCGGCAGTGGCTATTGCAATTATCATCAACGTCTATCGTAATTTCAAGAGCGATAGCGTTGACAGTATCAAGAACATGAAATGGTAAGCTAAGGTAAAAAGTAAAAGTGAAAAGTGAAAAATTATGGAAATATATAGTTATTCATTTCTGATCCTTCTGCTGCCTGCGCTGTCATTCGTGATTCTTGCGTTGGCTGGCATGAAGATGTCTCATAAGACAGCTGGTCTTATCGGTACGACATCTTTGGGACTGGTTACCGTGCTCTCTTACCTGACGGCTTTTGCCTATTTTGGTGCAGACCGTCTGTCGGATGGTACATTTGCCACCATTGTTCCTTATAACTTTACATGGCTGCCCTTGGGCAATCTGCATTTCGACATGGGTATCCTGCTGGATCCTATCTCGGTGATGATGCTCATTGTCATCTCGACAGTCTCGTTGATGGTACATATCTACTCCTTCGGCTACATGCACGGTGAGAAGGGCTTCCAGCGTTATTACGCCTTCCTGAGCCTGTTCACCATGTCGATGCTCGGACTGGTTGTGGCCACCAACATTTTCCAGATGTACACGTTCTGGGAGTTGGTAGGTGTATCATCATACCTTTTGATTGGATTCTACTATCCGCTGAAACCTGCTATAGCCGCCTCTAAGAAGGCATTTATCGTGACGCGTTTCGCTGATATGTTCTTCCTCATTGGTATCCTGCTGTTCGGCTACTACACCGATTCGTTCAGCTTCTCGTTTGCCGGCGACATCGTGATGGGCGAGGGCACTACACCGTTCATCGAGGGCAATGCTGCCAAGGCGATGGCTGCTGGTGCATTCATCCTGCCTACCGCCCTGGTGCTGATGTTCATCGGTGGTGCTGGTAAGAGTGCCATGTTCCCCTTGCACATCTGGCTGCCCGATGCCATGGAAGGTCCTACGCCTGTTTCTGCGCTCATTCACGCTGCCACGATGGTTGTTGCAGGTGTGTTCCAGATTGCCCGTATGTTCCCCTTGTGGGTGGAATATGCTCAGCCTCAGATGTCTATCATCGTCTGGGTGGGTGTCTTTACCGCTTTCTATGCAGCAGCCGTGGCTTGTGCCCAGAGCGACATCAAGCGTGTGCTGGCGTTCTCGACGATTTCTCAGATTGCCTTCATGATGGTGGCACTTGGCGTATCACTGCCTGGTCATCACGGGGTGCTCGACAATCATGCTCAGCTCGGTTTCATGGCTGGTATGTTCCATCTGTTCACCCACGCTATGTTCAAGGCTTGCCTGTTCCTCGGTGCCGGTTGCATCATCCATGCCGTTCATTCTAACGAGATGGCACTGATGGGTGGACTGCGTAAGTATATGCCTATCACGCATATCACCTTCCTGATTTCGTGTCTGGCGATTGCCGGTATTCCCTTCTTCTCAGGCTTCAGCTCAAAGGATGAGATTATCACGGCTTGCTTTGCCTATAGTCCTGTGGTTGGTTGGATCATGACGGGTATTGCCGCTATGACCGCTTTCTATATGTTCCGTCTGTACTACGGTATTTTCTGGGGTACGGAGAACAAGGAAGCCCATGAGCACCATACACCGCATGAGGCTCCCGCTACGATGACTGTTCCGCTGATTGTGCTTTGCGTCATTACGATGGGAGTAGGTATCTATACCACCATTGCAGGTTTTGCAGGGTGGGGTGGTTCTTTCGGCTCATTCGTATCTGCGGAGGGTACCGACTATACCATTCATTTCGACACGCAGATTGCTGCTACCTCTACCATTATCGCCATTCTGAGCATCTGTCTGGCTACCTATATATATAAAGGTGAGAGCCAGCCCATTGCAGACCGTCTGTATAAGACATTCCCCCGTCTGCATCGTGCCGCTTATAAGCGTTTCTATCAGGACGAGATATGGCAGTATGTCACGCACCGCATCATCTTCCGTTGCATCTCCACACCCATTGCCTGGTTCGACCGTCACATTGTTGACGGCACGTTCAACTTCCTGGCATGGGGAGCTAACGAAGCCGGCGAGTCTATTCGTCCTTGGCAGAGTGGTGATGTGCGTCAGTATGCCGTCTGGTTCCTGACCGGCACAGTGGCTTTAACATTAATCCTGCTTGCAATATAAATGAGAAATGAGAAGTGAGAAATGAGAAATGTAAATGAGAAATGTTTAAATGGGCTGCGCCTTCATTCTTGCGTATTGCACTGTTTCCACTGCAGAGGAATTGCTGTGGTGTCATTTCTCATTTATTCATTTTCATTTCTCATTTCTCATTCCTCATTCCTCATTTAAAATATTAGAATTATGAGTATATTAACATTATTCGTAGTAATCCCCGCCCTGATGCTCCTGGGTCTTTGGTTGGCCAAGAGTCTCAATCAGGTGCGTGGTGTGATGGTGGCCGGAGCCTCGTGTCTGCTGGCTCTTTCCATCTGGCTGACCATCTATTTCATTCAAGAGCGTGGGGCAGGCAATACCGAACAGATGCTGCTGACAGCCTCCACACCGTGGTTCAAGCCTCTTAACATTGCCTATTCTGTTGGTGTCGATGGTATTTCTGTGGTGATGCTGCTCCTGTCGAGCATCATCGTGTTCACGGGAACCTTTGCCTCATGGCAGCTGAAGCCCATGACCAAGGAGTATTTCCTTTGGTTCACCCTGCTCTCAACGGGTGTGTATGGTTTCTTCATCTGCACCGATATGTTCACCATGTTCATGTTCTACGAGGTAGCGCTGATTCCCATGTACCTGCTGATTGGTGTGTGGGGCTCAGGCAACAAGGAGTATGCTGCCATGAAGCTGACGCTGATGCTGATGGGTGGTTCCGCCCTGCTGATTATCGGTCTGCTGGGCATCTACTACTTCAGCGGTGCAACGACCATGAATGTGAACGAGATTGCTGCCATGCATAACATTCCCGTGGAGACGCAGAAGGTGTTCTTCCCCTTCATCTTCATCGGATTTGGTGTGCTGGGCGCCCTGTTCCCCTTCCACACATGGTCGCCCGACGGTCATGCTTCAGCCCCCACGGCTGTGTCTATGCTGCACGCCGGTGTACTGATGAAGCTGGGAGGCTACGGCTGCTTCCGCGTGGCTATGTATCTGTTGCCCGATGCAGCCAATGAGCTGGCGTGGATATTCCTTATCCTCACCACTATCTCGGTAGTCTATGGCGCCTTCTCGGCCTGCGTACAGACCGACCTGAAGTACATCAATGCCTATTCGTCCGTGTCACACTGCGGTCTGGTGCTCTTTGCCCTGCTGATGATGACCAAGACCTCTTGCACCGGTGCAATCCTGCAGATGTTGTCACACGGTCTGATGACGGCCCTCTTCTTCGCCCTCATCGGTATGATTTACGGTCGTACCCACACCCGTGACATCCGCTATCTGGATGGCTTGATGAAGATTATGCCGTTCCTCGCCGTCGGATATGTTGTTGCCGGTCTCGCCAACCTCGGTCTGCCTGGCTTCTCGGGCTTCATTGCTGAGATGACGATTTTCGTCGGCTCGTTCGAGAATCCCGACCAGTTCCACCGTGTGGCCACCATCATTGCTTGTACGTCGATTGTCGTCACGGCAGTCTATATCCTGCGTGTTGTCGGCAAGATTCTGTATGGCGAAGTGAAGAATCCTCACTATCTGGAGCTGACCGATGCAACATGGGACGAGCGCGTTGCCGTCATCTGTCTGATTGCCTGTGTGGCTGGTCTCGGCCTGTTCCCCTTGTGGGCAAGCAACGTTATCTCTGACGCTGTAGGACCAATTCTCGCGAACATAATTTAGTAATTAAAAAATTAAAAAATTAAAAAATTATAAGCTGCGCAATGTTTATTGAAAACAGTGACAATATTATTCAGGACCTAAGTTTCGGTTTGGCGGTTAGGATAGTTAAATTCTATAATCACCTTACCGATAACAAAAAGGTATATGTGTTGTCTAAGCAGATTCTACGGAGTGGAACGAGCATAGGAGCTAATGTAAGAGAAAGTTTTCATGCTCAAAGCGAAGCGGATTTTGTACATAAACTGCAGATAGCTTTAAAAGAGGCAGATGAAACATTGTATTGGCTGGAATTGATGAATAGAACAGAAATCATAAATGAAACGGAGTTTAATTCATTGGCAAATGATACTAAGCAAGTAATAGGTACACTTGTGAAGATTATCAAGTCAAAGAAAGGCATATAGTTTTTTAATTTTTTAATTTTGTAATTTTTTAATTTTAAGAATATGAATTACGGACAATTTTTACGTATGATGCCTGAGGTTTATCTCGTGCTCATATTGTTAGCTGTATTTGCAATAGACTTCATCATGCATCGTAGCGAGAAGAAGCACGACGTGCTGTTTGGTGTGGCCATTGCCCTGATGCTGGTGCTGCCTTTCCAGATTGCCTTGCTGTCTGAGCCGGCGGCAGCTTTCGGGGGCATGTATGTCGCCACGCAGGCAGCCAATGTCATGAAGATTATCCTGAGCATTGGTACGGTGATTGTGATGATAATGGCCGAGCCTTGGCTGAAGAATGAGTGCAGCAAGCGCGAAGGCGAGTTCTACCTGCTGGTCATCTCCACGCTGCTGGGTATGTTCATCATGATGTCGAGCGGCAACTTCCTGCTGTTCTTCCTCGGACTGGAGACCGCGTCAGTGCCGATGGCCTGTCTGGTGGCTATGGATAAGTGGAAGAAGAATTCAGCCGAAGGTGCTGCCAAGTACATCCTGACCGCCACCTTCTCCAGCGGTGTCATGCTCTATGGCTTGTCATTTGTCTATGGTGCTACTGGTACGCTCTATTTTGACGACGTGGCCCATCGCATGGCCTATATGGCACAGTTCAAGAGCCAGTTGCCCATGCTGATTATGGGACTCGTGTTCTTCTTCAGCGGACTGGGTTTCAAGCTGTCACTGGTGCCCTTCCACTTCTGGACGGCTGATACCTACGAAGGAGCCCCGACGCCTGTCACCGGTTACCTGAGTGTTGTGTCGAAAGGTGCGGCAGCCTTTGCGCTGATGTTCATCCTCATGCACGCCTTTGCGCCGCTGATTGAATATTGGGAATACCTGCTCTACATCGTCATCGTGCTCTCCATCACCATTGCCAACCTCTTCGCCATCCGCCAGTCGGAGTTGAAGCGCTTCATGGCCTTCAGCTCTATCTCGCAGGCAGGCTACATCATGCTGGCAGTGATAGGCGGCTCGCAGATGGGCATGGCTTCGCTGATGTATTACGTGCTGGTATATGTAGTGGCCAACATGGCCGTGTTCACCGTCATCTCTGCGGTTGAGCAGAACAACGGCGGCACGACGCTGATGTCCAGCTACAACGGACTCTATCAGACCAACCCCAAGCTGGCGTTCCTCATGACGCTTGCGCTGTTCTCGCTGGCCGGCATTCCGCCCTTCGCCGGTATGTTCTCGAAGTTCTTCGTGTTCATGGCAGCCGCTCAGCAGGGCTCGTTCTGGGCATATTTCGTGGTGTTCATCGCCTTGATCAACACGGTAGTCAGTCTTTACTACTACCTGCTCATCGTGAAAGCCATGTACATCAAGCAGACCGACACACCGCTGCCCACCTTCCGCACCGAGCTCTTCACCCGAGTGGCGCTGGCGCTCTGCACGGCGGGCATCGTGCTCTTCGGCATCTGTTCCTGCATCTACGATTATTTCTTCGCCGTTTCGAAATCGGTGATGTAATTTTTTTGCTAAAATAGTATAAATCGGCAGGCATTTGAATATGTTTGTCGATTTTTTTGTAATTTTGCATTTAGAACGTGCCTGAGTTTGGGGAAACACTGAAAACCGATTTAAACAAATCCCCGAGTTTGGGGAAACGCTGAAAACTGAATTGAAGAAATCCCCGAGTCTGGGGAAACGCTGAAAACCGTTTTGAACAAATCCCCGAGATTGGGGAAGATACATTTATCAGGACATGCTCGACCGCAAGAGCGGCAGCACCACGAATTCCGGCGGCGGAACGACGAATAACGGCGGCGATACCGGAGATTCCGGAAATTCCGGCAATTCCGGAGATACCTGCGGCGGTGGTGATAATGGTCCTGGAGAAATGGACCAAAACTAAGGGCAAATAAATAATCGACGAAGTCGCTTCGTCGATTATTTATTTTTTATTTCTTCCTTCAGGAACCTCGGCGTGAAGCCCTTCTTGCTCCGTGCCACCTCCTCGGGAGTGCCTGTGGTGAGCACCGTTCCGCCGTTGCGCCCGCCTTCCGGTCCCATGTCGATAACCCAGTCGGCCAGTTTGATGACGTCCATGTTGTGCTCGATGACGATGACCGTGTTGCCGCGATCTACGAGCCGTTGCAGCACGTCCATCAGTATGCGGATGTCCTCGAAGTGCAGTCCCGTGGTGGGCTCATCGAGGATGTAGAGCGTCTTGCCCGTGTCTTTCTTCGACAGTTCGGTGGCCAGCTTTACGCGCTGGCTCTCGCCGCCGCTGAGCGTCGTTGACGACTGTCCGAGCTTGATGTATCCCAGTCCCACGTCCTGAATGGTCTTGATTTTGCGCAGGATGTCGGGCACGTTCTCGAAGAACTCCACGGCCTGGTTGATGGTCATGTCGAGCACGTCGGCAATCGACTTTCCCTTGAACCTGACCTCCAGCGTTTCGCGGTTATAGCGCTTGCCGTGACATTCCTCGCAGGGCACCTGAATGTCGGGCAGGAAGTTCATCTCGATGGTCTTGTAACCGTTGCCGCCGCACACCTCGCAGCGTCCGCCCTTGACGTTAAAGGAGAAACGGCCGGGCTTGTATCCGCGAATCTGCGCTTCGGGCAGGTTGACGAACAGCGAGCGGATGTCCGAGAAGACGCCGGTGTAGGTGGCGGGATTCGATCGCGGCGTGCGGCCTATCGGTGTCTGATCGACATTCACCACCTTATCTATATATTCCAGTCCCTCAATGCTGTCGTAGGGCATGGGTTGCTGCAGCGAGCGGTAGAAATGGCGGGAGAGGATGGGGTAGAGCGTCTCGTTGATAAGCGTCGATTTGCCGGAGCCGCTGACGCCCGTGACGAGGATTAGTTTTCCTAATGGGAATTCCACGGTGACATTCTTCAGGTTGTTGCCGCGACAGCCACGGAGCACGAGGCTGTGGCCGTTGCCCTCGCGACGACGGGCGGGCAGGGGGATGCTCATCTGCCCGCTGAGATACTGGGCGGTGATGGTCTGTTGCTTCATCATCTCGTCGATGGTGCCTTGGAATACCACCTCGCCACCCTTGCGACCGGCACGCGGACCGATGTCAACGATGTAGTCGGCGGCCAGCATCATGTCGCGGTCGTGCTCCACCACGATGACGGTGTTGCCCAGGTCGCGCAGTTCTTTCAGCGAGCGGATCAGCCGGTCGTTGTCCCGCTGGTGCAGTCCGATGCTGGGCTCGTCCAGGATGTACAGCACATTGACCAGCTGCGAACCAATCTGTGTGGCCAGTCGGATGCGCTGGCTCTCGCCACCCGACAGGCTGGCGGACTGACGGTTCAGCGCCAGATAGTCCAGCCCGACCTCCAGGAGGAAGTCCAGGCGGGTGCGTATCTCCTTCAGAATCTCGGCGGCAATCTGCTGTTGCTGGTGGTCAAGCGTCGGCTCCACCGTGTCAAGCCACTGGCGCAGTTCCGAGATGTCCATACTGGCCAGTTCCGAGATGTTCTTGTCGCCTACTTTATAGGATAATGCCTCGCGGTTCAGCCGCTGGCCGTGACACTCTGGACAGACGCACTCGGCCAGGAACTGGTCGGCCCATTTCTGTCCGCCGGCGCTGTCGTCGTTCTCCATCACGGAGCGCAGGTATTTCACCACGCCGTCAAAGCTGACGAAATAGTCGCTCGACGTGTGCATCAGCTCCTTGTCGATGCGCACATTCTCCAGCGAGCCGTAGAGAATCTCGTTGAGCGCCTCGTCGGGAATGTCCTCGATGCGTGTCTTCAGGTCACAGCTGTATTTATGGAGGATGGCGTCAATCTGCCAGAAAATCATCTGGTTCTTATACTTTCCCAACGGCAGGATGCCTCCCTCGTGGATAGTGTGCTTGCGGTTGGGAATAACCTTGCTCAAGTCGATTTCGTTGATATATCCCAGACCCTTGCAGCGTGGACAGGCACCCTGGGGAGAGTTGAACGAAAACGTGTTGGGAGCCGGTTCGCCATACGAAATACCCGTGGTGGGGCACATCAGCTGCTTGGAGAAATGCTTCACGCTGCCGGTCTCATAATCCATAATCATCACGCGACCCTCGCCCTGCTTCATAGCCAGCGATACCGACTTGCGAAGGCGTTCGTCGGAGGGTGCCGCGCCCACTTGGCCCGATGAGCCCTTTACCGCCATACGGTCTATGACCACTTCGATGTCATGATTCTTGTAGCGATCCACCTTCATGCCCTGCGTAATCTCTGTCAATTCACCGTCAACACGCACATGGAGGTAGCCCTTGCGGCGAAGACCCTCGAAAAGCTCGCGGTAGTGACCTTTGCGCGAGCGTACCAATGGGGCAAGAATCAGGATGCGGCGACCGGCATAGTTCTGGATAATCATCTCCATCACCTTCTCCTCGGTATATTTCACCATAGGCTCGCCGGTCTCGTAGCTGTAAGCCTTGCCGGCACGCGCAAAGAGCAGGCGGAGGTAGTCATACACCTCCGTAGTGGTGCCTACGGTCGATCGGGGATTCTTGTTGGTGGTCTTCTGCTCGATGCTGATGACCGGCGAGAGTCCCGTGATTTTATCGACATCAGGACGCTCCATGCCGCCCAGGAAGTTGCGGGCGTATGCAGAGAACGTTTCGATGTAGCGGCGCTGTCCTTCGGCAAAGATGGTGTCGAAGGCCAATGACGACTTGCCCGAGCCGCTCAGGCCGGTGATAACGGTCAAGGAATCTCGGGGAATCTCCACGTCAATGTTCTTGAGGTTATGGACGCGAGCTCCCCAGATATTTATTTTATTGTCGTTACTCATTATTGTTGTTTTCGGATACTATGTTATGACTGCGTATCAGATTGACATCCTTGCGGATATTATATTCCACGCCATCGGCACCACGGGCTTTCACATAAACGAAATAGGTGCCGTCTTTGACAGGGTTGCCCTTGTAGGTGCCGTCCCATCCTTTGGAGATATCTGTCCAGTCGTAAAGCTTCTGACCGTAGCGGTTGAAGATATAGGCATGAAACTCTACGATACTCTTGTAATGCCCGCTGGCCTCCGGATGACAGGCTCCCTTTGCCCCGTAGAAATCGTTATGTCCGTCGCCGTTGGGCGAAAAGGCGTTGGGCATTTCCAGGTGGCTCTCGGTAATGGTGATGTCTATGTGAGTAGAGTCAACCACCTCATTGTCCTGCCGGACGATGAGGGAAACCGTATTGATTCCCGCCTCGGTAAATGTGAATGATGTCTCCTCGTCGTAGCGCGTGACACTGGTTCCTGAAGACAGGTTGCGGATGTGCCACTCCACAGAGGCTCCTTGGTAGAGTTCTGGACCATTGGAAGAAATACGGGTAGGCAGCGGCGCTTCTGAAGAGAAACTCTCCGTCGCTGTAACCTCCGTTCCTGTCTCGTCTGTGTAGGTGACCTTTATTTCTACCTGTGCAAAGGCCATGATGGCAGTGCAAAGCAAGGTCAAAATGCATGTTACTTTCCTTAAATACATGGTGATGTGCGAATATTTTTGCAAAATTAGTGAAAAAAGTAGAACTTCCGCATTTTTTTATGTAATTTTGTAGCGCAAAACAGAAAATTTAAGATGACAATGAAAAGATTATTCAGATATTTCCTATTGTTAACGTTGTTTTCCATGAACGTGGAGACAATGATGGCGCAGGTGCAGAACTACAAGGAGATGCACCAGGTGAAACGAAAAGAGACTATTTTTGGAATAGCCCGTGAAAATGGCATTACCATAGAGGAATTGATCAAGGCGAATCCGGAAATGAACACGCCTGGCTATGAGCTTAAGAAGGGCGACTTCATTAAGATTCCGTATCCATCGAATGCTAGTACGGCCAGTCCGGCAAGTACAGCCAGCCAACCTGCTCAGCCAGCCGCCCCTGTCGGCAAGGACTTGCGCCAGCGCGAAATCAGGGTGGGCGTGATGCTGCCTCTGAACGATAAGAGTGCTGACGGCAAGCGCATGCTGGAATACTATCGCGGTGTGCTGATGGCATGCGATAGTCTGAGAAGCATAGGCATTTCTACCGATGTCCGTGCCTGGAACATCACGGAAAACAGCAATATGTCGCAGGTGTTGTCCGACCCTCACGTTGCCAATTGCGACCTTATTATCGGACCTTATTATACTAAACAGCTGAAGGCGTTAGGCGATTATGTGATGTCTCGCAACATCAAGTTGCTGGTTCCTTTTACAACGTATTCTCAGGAGATATATAACAACTACAACCTGTTTCAGGCTCAGCAGAATCAGAATCAGTTGAACGAGGCTTACGTTCAACGTTTCTACGAGCGTTTCAAGGATTGTCATCCCGTGCTGATAGATTGTAATGATTCTACCAGTACGAAGGGAAGCTTTACGACCGCCCTTCGCAGAAAGCTGGAGCAGAACGGTATTCAGTATAGCATCACCAACCTGCGCTCCAGCGAGTCTATGTTCAAGAAGGCTTTCTCTATGAGTCAGCGTAATGTGGTTATCTTGAATACTAGCCGTTCTCAGGAGTTGAACGTTGCCTTTGCCAAGCTGAATGGTTTGGTGATGAACATGCCGGGCATGCTGGTTTCGGTGTTTGGATATACGGAATGGCTGATGTACAACCGTCAGCATTTAGATAATTTCTACAAGTTTGATGTCTATGTCCCTACTACCTATTATATGAATCCTTTCTCGTCCAGGTCTGACCGCATCAAGCTGAAATATCGTTGGAATTTCCATCAGGACATGCAGCATTACAACCAGCGTTATGCAGTGGTTGGCTTCGACCATGCTTTCTTCATGCTGAAGGGACTCCACATGTATGGCGATCATTTCACGGGTGCCGCAGGCATGGTAGGCTATACTCCTTTGCAGAATCCCCTTCGGTTTGAACGCATAGGAAATGGCGGGTTGCAGAACAGGGCCGTCATGTTTGTACACTATACACCGGAAAACAAGGTGGAAACCATCAATTATTAAGGAATGAAGATGAAGCGGTTTTATATTTTATTTCTCATTTCTCATTTCTCTTTTCTCATCTCTCATGCTCAGGTGGGTGAGTATCGTACCGACTTTGCTGTAGGAGTCAATGCCGGCTATATGATAAGCAGCATCGGTTTTGTGCCTGAGGTTCCTCAGAACAAGTTGGGCGGCATGACGGGGGGACTGACCTTTCGCTATACCTGCGAAAAATACTTCAAGAGCATCTGTGCCATTGTGGCCGAATTGAACTTTGCCCAGACGGGATGGAAAGAAAACATCATGGACATTGATAACCAGCCCGTATATTATGTCGGTGACGAAGCGAAAGCCAATCCCCTGTCCTATGAGCGTAAGATGACCTATGTGCAATTTCCCCTGATGGCCCGGTTAGGATGGGGACGTGAGCGTAAGGGCTTGCAGGGCTTCGTTCAGTTAGGTCCGCAAATGGGCTTCTTTCTCAGCGAGTCAACGAATACAAATGTAGAGCGGGGCAAGCCCACTCAGACAGCACGCTCCTCCAAGATCGTGGCACAGGATTCAATGTCCGTAGAGCGTAAGTTTGACTACGGAATAGTCTTTGGAGGCGGACTTGAATTCTCACACCCCAAAGTGGGGCATTTTATCGTGGAAGGCCGTTATTATTATGGCTTGGGAGATATCTTCAAGAACTCGAAGAGCGATTTCTTCGGACGTTCTAACTTCGGGCAGATTGTCATCAAGGCTACCTATCTCTTTGATATCGTTAAGACGAAGAATTCTAAAATTAAATAATTATTATTATGTTTGAAAATCAGCCGAAAGGACTTTTTGCGTTGGCATTGGCCAATACTGGCGAGCGTTTTGGTTACTACACCATGCTGGCTGTCTTCGCTTTGTTTTTGAGAGCCAACTATGGCTTGTCGCCTGCCCTGGCAGGAACCATCTATAGTGCGTTCCTCATGTTAGTTTATTTCTTCCCACTCATTGGTGGAATCATGGCCGATAAATTCGGCTTTGGTCGTATGGTGACAACGGGCATCATCATTATGTTTGCAGGCTATTTGCTGTTGTCTGTCCCCTTGGGAGGCGACACTGTAGCCCTCGTAGTGATGCTGGCTGCCTTGTTGCTCATTGGCTTTGGCACGGGCTTGTTCAAGGGCAACCTGCAGGTCATGGTGGGCGATTTGTATAATGATCCGCAGTATAAGGACAAGCGCGATTCAGGCTTCTCCATTTTCTATATGGCTATTAATATTGGTGCTTTGTTTGCTCCTACTGCCGCCATTAGGATTAAGGAGTATGCAGAGACCTCGTTAGGCTATTCCAGCAATGATGCCTATCATTTCTCGTTCGCTGTGGCTTGTGCATCGCTGATTCTTTCTATCGCTATCTACTACGTTTTCCGTAGCACGTTCCGTCATACAGAGGGTGGCAGTAAGAAGACTAAAGCTGCTGAAACTGCACCTGTTGAGGAACTCTCCAAAGAGGAGACCAAACAACGCATCGTGGCACTCTGCCTGGTGTTTGCCGTGGTCATCTTCTTCTGGATGGCTTTCCACCAGAACGGACTCTCGCTGACTTATTTTGCCGATGAGTTTACTGCCAACAGTGCTTCCGGCGTTCAGGCCATGTGCTTTAATGTGTGGAATCTGGTGGCTGTGGTCTTTATCGTCTATGCGGGTTTCTCGCTGTTCCAGTCTAAGACAAGTAAGGGTAAGATAATCTCCCTCATCGTGATAGCTGCTGCTTTGGCTTTCCTCTTCTTTGAGTATGATGGCGAGAAGGTTGTGGCAGTTTCCGCTCCTATCTTCCAGCAGTTCAACCCCTTCTATGTGGTAGCCCTCACCCCTGTGTCTATGGCTATCTTTGGTGCTTTGGCTGCAAAGGGCAAAGAACCATCGGCTCCCCGAAAGATAGCATACGGTATGATTGTAGCTGCTGTGGCTTATGCCCTGATGGCCTTTGGATCTTTCGGACTCCCCATGCCTCAGACCGAGATGGGACCTGATGGAAATCCTGTGGCTGTCCATGTGGCTGATGTAACGCCCAACCTGCTTATCTCTGTCTATCTCGTATTGACTTTTGGCGAGTTGTTGTTGTCGCCTATGGGCATCTCGTTTGTGTCGAAGGTGGCTCCTCCCAAATACAAGGGAATGATGATGGGTGGCTGGTTTGTTGCTACAGCTATCGGTAACCAGTTGGTGGTTGTCGGTGGTCTGTTGTGGGGTGCTGTTCCCCTTTGGGTATGCTGGAGCGTATTCCTGGCCGTCTGCCTCATAGCCGCTGTATTCATGTTTGCCATGATGAAGCGCCTTGAGAAGGTTTGCTAATCTTATCATATTATTATAGGTAAGAAGTGAGTTTCATCCCATTTCTGGTATTAATCCTACTCATCACGTGTTGCGTTGCCGTCTTCGGTAACGCAACATTGGATGGTGCCTCACAGGTTTCGCTGTTGGTCGCATCGGCAGTCAGCGTGCTGGTAGGTCATTTTGCGAAACGCTTGGAATGGGAGAACCTGGAACGTGAGTTTTCCGAGAAGATAGCCAGTTGCACGCCCGCCATCATCATCCTTCTTCTCATTGGCGCCATTGGTGGCACGTGGATGGTGTCGGGCATCGTGCCTACCATGATTTACTATGGTATGCAGATTATCCGTCCGGAGGTTTTCCTGGTCAGCAGTAGTGTGCTGTGTGCATTGGTCAGCCTGATGATAGGCTCTTCATGGACTACGGTTGCTACGATAGGTCTGGCACTGATGGGCATTGGCAAGGCGCATGGCTTTGATGACGGTTGGATAGCAGGCTCCATAATCACAGGTGCTTACTTTGGTGACAAACTGTCTCCGCTTTCCGATACTACCGTGTTGGCATCCAGCGTCTCTGGTACGCCTCTCTTCACACATATCCATTATATGTTTTATACCACGGTGCCTACGTTCTGCATATCCACCGTCATCTTTCTTATTGCAGGTTTTACGATGGACGTGTCGGGACAAGGCAATGTGACGGAGTTCATGGAGGGCTTGCAGCAAACCTTTGTCATTTCTCCTTGGTTGATGCTGGTCCCTGTGTTGACGGGAGTCATGATAGCCCGTCGTCTGCCGTCTATGGTGGTGTTGTTTATGGCTATCCTTTTGGCGGTCATCGTTGGAGTGGTGCTACAACCCGAACTGGTTGCCGGCATAACAGGCAATGCAGGTTTCGTAGGATTATACGAAGGAATGATGCGTGTATGTTATGGCAGTAATGATATTGAGACGGGCAATACAATGCTCAACGAATTGGTTCACACCAGTGGCATGAATGGCATGATGCCCACGATATGGCTTATTATCTGTGCCCAGACGTTCGGTGGGGCTATCACTGCCACAGGTCAGTTGCAAGACCTCATGCGTCACGTCCTCCGCTTTGCACATGGCACGGTGTCTCTTGTGGCATCTACGGTGGGGACGGCCTGCTTTTGTAATATCGCCACGGCTGACCAGTATCTCTCCATCATGCTCTCCAGCTCCATGTTCAAGGAGACGTATCGCAAACGGGGATATGAGTCTCGCCTGTTGAGCCGTTCGTGTGAGGACGGAGCTACCGTAACCTCTGTCCTTGTTCCGTGGAATACCTGTGGATTGACGCAGAGCACGGTGCTTGGCGTTGCCACGCTGACTTATCTTCCTTATTGCTTCTTCAACTATCTCTCCCCCCTGATGAGCATCTTTGTGGCCTCTGTAGGATGGAAGATATATAAAATTAGAAATTAGTAATTAGTAATGAGTAATTATGATTACACTTTTGGGCAGTATTTTTCGTAGGGCTTGCGGGCTGTGCTTGCAAATACATCGTGCTTACATGCTTTGCTTGCTACATCGGGCTTGCATGGTTATCATAATTACTCATTTCTCATTACTCATTACTCATTCAGCGTCCGCCCAGTCGCTGACAATGGTTGAGTTGAACTGCGAGAACATGTTCGACTGTAAGCACGACTCCCTGAAACAAGACACGGAGTGGTTGCCCGACGGACCAAGGCAATGGACACCTGCTCGCTATTGGCGCAAGTTGAACTCTATCGGTCAGGTGATTCTTTCCTGTCAACAAGAGGGAGTGCCCGATTTGGTAGCTCTGGTGGAGGTGGAGAACGACTCGTGCCTTTTCGATTTAACCCGGCGCTCGCTGTTGCGTAATGCTGGTTACGACTATCTGATGACTACCTCGCCCGATGTTCGCGGCATTGATGTGGCACTGCTCTATCAGCCTTTTTCTTTCCGTCCCATCTGCTATGACTGCCTGTATGTCAAACCTTTGGAAGGCATGCGTCCCACACGTGACATCCTTTATGTTCTGGGTGAAACGGTGAAGGGTGATACGCTGCATGTCTTCGTGGTTCATGCTCCCAGCCGTTTTGGAGGTGAGAAAGCCACACGTCCCAACCGGCGTGTCGTGATGGAACGTCTTGTTGAGACCATCAGTCAACTGCCACCAGGTGCCAAAGTCATCGTGGTAGGCGACTTCAACGACTATGCCGACAGTCCCTCCCTTCTGTTCTTGGAGGAAAATGGGTTGCACAACATCACCAGCAAAGCCAAAGGCTCTCATGGTGCAGAGGGTACCTATCGCTACGAAGGACGATGGCAGAGCATCGACCACGTATTGGTAAGTACAGCACTCACTGATTTCGTTCTACAGACCTCCGTTAACGATGCCCCCTTCCTGTTGGAGGAAGACAAGAAAAACGGAGGAGTGAAACCCCTCCGCACCTTCAACGGCCTGCACTACCAGCGTGGATTCAGCGACCATCTCCCCTTGGTGGTCCGTTTCCATAATCCTTGATAGTTTTTGATGAATATATTTGGAAGTTTGAAAAGAAACTCCTATCTTTGCCCTGAAAATAGTAGGATGCGGAGAATTCCGACGTGACAAAGAGACTGAAAATCGACAACTATGACAATAAGGGAACATATCAAGGAACTGGTAGATACAAGGAAAGACAACTTGTATTCCAGAATCTATGACTGGATAATGCTATCAGCCATCGTGATAGGTATTTTACCTTTGATGTTCAGGGAGCACCAAAGGCTTTTTTGGTATTTTGACATCATCTCTGGAATATGCTACATGATAGATTACATCTTGAGATGGATGACGGCAGACTTGTCGTCAAAGCACAAGCGCATGACGGCGTTTTTGCTTTATCCCTTTACGCCAATGGCCATTATTGACTTATTGTCTATCTTGCCGACTTTCAACATGCTCAGCTCCACCTTCAAGGTTGTCCGTGTATCGCGACTACTCAGACTGCTGAGGGTTATCAAAGTAGTACGATACTACGAGCCCTTGGTTATCATCCTTTCCGTGGTCCGACGCCAGGGGCGGATACTATGGACTGTATTCTCATTGGCAATTTTCTATATCTTCATTACAGCACTTATCATGTTTAATGCCGAAGAGCAAATAAATCCGGAAACGGGCGAATACCTCTTTACCTCCTTCTTTGATGCTTTCTACTGGGCTGCCTGCACGCTAACAACGGTGGGCTATGGAGATTTATACCCGATATCAAATGTGGGACGCGTTATCAGCATCATCTCTTCGATGGTGGGTATAGCAATTATAGCCCTGCCGTCAGGTATTGTGACAGCGGGCTATATTGATGAGTTGAGAAGCCGCAAAGATGCAAAGAAAGCCAAAAAGGCCAAAAGGGGAAAAGAGGCAAACGAGGCTAATAATGTTATGCCTTAATGTTTGGCTCTTCCAATCCGATACCTTTCTTCTTGTCAACAACCTTTAGCAGCAAGCCGAGCAGGAGGGCTGCAACACCCAGTGAGGCCAGCATGACCAGTGGAGCGGTGTAGTCAAACTGTGTGGGGTCGGTGACACCAGGATTGGTGGCGTCAAGCACTTTACCGATGAGCAGGGGGAATAGCCACAAGCCAATGTTCTGAATCCAGAATATCAGGGCATAGGCAGAACCGATGACCTTGGCATCAACGAGCTTGGGCACAGAGGGCCACAACGAAGCAGGTACCAGGGAGAAGGAGGCACCCAACACCAGAATAGTGGTATAGGCAATGATGATTCCTCCAACAGCATTTCCTTTGAACATGGGCAATACGAAGGCGAAGGTCAGGTGACAACCGATGAGCAGCAGAGAGCCCAATACCAGCATGGTGGCAGCCTTGCCGTGATGGTCGAGATAGCTTCCCAGAATAGGAGTGATAAGCACTGCCAGCAGGGGGAACACAGCAAAGATAGACTCTGCCGACTGGCGCATGAAGCCCATATAGCAATAGGTGATAAGGGCTATGATGGAAATGGCCAAAAGACCGTACTTAGTGGCGCTTTTCTTCTGGAAGTTAGAGGCAAAGCCAGTGGCTGCTACAATAAGCATGATGACATACTGAATGATGGTTACGTCGGGCTTTGCCCAGAAAGAGTCTGCCTCGGGAAGTGTCAGCGTTAGGTTGCACTGTAACATGTTGACAGCATACTTCTGGAAGGGGAAGATGGCTGAATAGTAGAGCACGCAAAGCAGGGCAACAATCCAGAAGCCACTGTCGCTGAGAATCTTACCAATGTCGCTGACCTTGAAGGGATCGTCCTTCTCCTCAGCCTCACCGGTCTGTGCATCAAGCTTCTGATCCATGAAGAAATATACAATGGTCATGATGAGAGCTATGCACATCAGTACAACGCCAAAGGCTACGGAACGGCTCACGCTGACCTCGCCACCCAGACGGGCAAAAAAAGGCGAGAAAATCATGCAGGTGGCAACACCCAGACGGGCCAATGCCATCTCAGAACCCATTGCCAGCGCCATTTCACGTCCCTTGAACCATTTCACGATTCCTCTGGACACGGTAATGCCCGCCATCTCGCAACCACAACCGAAAATCATAAAGCCACAAGCAGCAAACTTGGCAGAGGCAGGCATGCCCTCGTAGAAAGGAGAAACACCTAGTTCGTCGAAGCCAGGGATGTAGTTCAGGTTGTTGTTAAACCAAGTTTCCAACCCACTGCCAATGAAGCTGTCGCTGACAGCATACCATTTCACACAGGCACCAACGAGCATAACTGCTGCGGAGAGGACTGCCGTGAAACGGACGCCCATCTTGTCGAGGATGATACCTGCGAAGATGAGGAAGAATACGAATACGTTAAGGAATACCTCCGAGCCCTGCATGGTACCGAAGGCGGTAGAGTCCCAGCCACGGGTTTCCTGCATCAGGTCCTTGATGGGTGAGAGAATGTCCATAAAGATATATGAACAGAACATGGCCATAGCCAATAGCAGTAGTGCAGTCCAGCGCATAGCTGCTGAGTCTCTCAGTGTCTTTTGAATTGCTTGTGTCATTATCTTTTCTTTTTAATTCTGTCTCTTTTTTATTCCCACGTGGGGAATGTTTTGTTCCCACGCTGGGAATATAATGTTCCTACGCTGGGAATAAATTTACTTCAGCCAGCGGTCGAGCCAGTCGAAGAATGTGCGTTGCCACAAAATACCATTCTGGGGCTTCAAAACCCAGTGGTTCTCGTCAGGGAAGATAAGCAGCTCTGCCGGAATGCCACGCAGGCGGGCAGCATTGAAGGCCCCCATTCCTTGGTTATATACAATGCGATAGTCCTTCTCGCCGTGGATGCAGAGGATAGGAGTGTCCCATTTATCTACAAACTTGTGGGGTGAGTTCTCATAGGTCTTGGCAGCACGGGCGGTGCGGTTTTTATTCCAGTAGGCATCGTCGTATTCCCAGTTAGAGAAGAACACCTCTTCAGTATCAGTGTACATGGACTCCAGATTGAAAGCACCATCGTGTGAAATGAATGCTTTGAAACGCTTGTTGTGATGACCGGCAAGGTAGTAAACACTGAATCCACCGAACGATGCACCAACGGCTCCCAGTCGGTTCTTGTCAACGAAAGGAAGAGAGTCGGCAGCAAAATCGATAGCTGAGAGATAGTCGTCCATGCACTGTCCCGTCCAGTCACCGCTGATTTCCTCTTTCCACTCTTGTCCGAAGCCAGGCAGACCGTGACGGTTGGGTGCAACGACAACATAGCCATTGGCTGCCATCATTTGGAAGTTCCAGCGGTAGCTCCAGAACTGGCTGACTGGCGACTGTGGTCCACCCTCGCAGAACAGCAGGGTGGGGTACTTCTTGCCTTCCTCGTAGTTGGCAGGTAGCATCACCCATACCAGTTCCTTCTTGCCATCAGTAGTGGGAACCCAGTACTGTTGCATCTTTCCAAAAGTCAACTGGTCCAAAATGTGCTTATTCTCAAAAGTCAGCTGGGTAATCTGGGCTTTAGCCTCTTTCCCCTTGGCTTTAAGCTGGGGCGTAACCATATAGATGTCCGTAGGAGTGCTTAGACTCTGACGGGTGGCCAGGATGCGTTGTCCGTTGTTAGCCATCTGGAGACTTGTCCAGTCGTCCCAGGTCTCTGTGAGTTGTGTAATCTCACCTTTCTGGCTAGCCATATACATATTACAGCAGCCGTGCCAAACACTCAGGAAATAGAACTGCGGGTCGGTGCTCTTCACACTTTTCACTTTTCTCTTTCCACTACTCATTTCTCCTGGTGCCCAGCAGAACGCTTCCACATCACTCCTCCAATTGAGATAACGCTTCGAACCATTTTCCAGCGAATAGATACACAGGCGGTTGAGGTCAGCCTCATAGCCGTCACGAGCCATAGACTGCCATGCTATATATTTTCCGTCTGGCGAGAACTGCGGATTTTGGTCGTAGCCGGGATTCTCCATAGCCGTATTCTTGTTTACAGCCTGATCGGCCTTGGTGTGCGAGGCATCACTTTGCGGAGCAATATAGCCTTCGGGCTTGCAGAGATTCCTGGTCTTACGTGTACTTATATCATACAAATAGATATCAGAGTCGGTAGATGTCGCATAGTTGACACCCACCTTTTTGCGACAGGTGTATGCGATAGTCTTTGAGTCAGGACTCCATGCCAATTGCTCAATACCCCCGAAAGGTTCCATAGGACATTCGTAGGGCTCGCCTTCGAGGATGTCCACCATGTCTTTAGAAATGATTTCTAATTTTTCATTTCTCATTTCTGCTTTCGCAAGATAGGGGTGCTGAATGCTCTCCACATAGTGATCCCAATGGCGATACATCAGGTCGGTCACACGGCGACCGGTAGCTTTGGGTAAGTCGTCAGGATTCTTCTGGATGACTTCATAGAAGGGGATTGACTGAATGAGTATGACTTGCTTGAAGTCAGGTGAAAATTTGAAACCTTCCACCTTTCCGTCAGTCTTTGACAGTTGTTGACGATCAGCACCATTGACCTTCATGCTCCATACCTCACCACCAGAAATGAAGGCGATGGTCTCATTGTCCAGCCATGCAGGGTCGCTATCACTTTTGGCACTGCTAGTCAACAACTGCTGACCCGTGCCATCGGCATTCATCACGTAGAGCACCTGATGGCTCTTGTTTTGCTTAACGCTATAGTAACCTACTTGGTAAACCACCTTTTGCCCGTCTGGTGAGACGGCAGTAGCACCAATGCGCCCCATAGCCCAAAGAGCTTCAGGCGTCATCATGCGGCTCTTTAGCTTGATGTTCTGTTTTCCAATCACTTCAGTTGTCTGTGCTTGAAGGCTACCCAGCATAATTACAGCCAGTGCAGCTAAGGTTAAAAATCTTTTCATCACTTTTTATATTGGTACAAATGTACAATAAGAATACTCCTTAACTCTTATTTCTTCCTTACTGGATCGCAAGTCAGTCCACATCCCAGTTTCTTGAAAATCTTGCGGTCAACCTCACTGAGCATAACCGTTGAGTGTACTTGGCAGTCGCGCAGCTTAGGCAGTTGCTCCAAGGCACGCCGGCAAAGGTCATCGTTCTCAGAAAGAACACTGAGGGCGACCAGTACTTCGTCGGTGTGCAGACGGGGATTTTTGCCTCCCAGGTATTCTATTTTTGTCTTCTGGATGGGCTCAATCATGCTCTGCGGGATGAGCTTGGCTTCATGGTCAATACCAGCCAGGTGTTTGGTGGCGTTAAGCAACAATGCAGCAGAACAGCCGAGCAGCGGACTAGACTTTGACGTGATAATGGTGCCGTCGGAAAGTTCGATAGCAGCAGCAGTGTGCTCTGTCAATTCCTGCTTAGCTGCAGCAGCCACCGTCACGCGACGATAAGCCGTTGTAATCTTAGCCTGGTTGAACAGCAGTTGTATCTTGTGAACTTCGTTCTCATTGTCTGCACCATCTGCCAACTTGTTGGTGGCATCATAATATCTACGGATAATCTCGTCACGACTGGCATTGCAGCAGGCCTCATCGTCACTAATACAGAAACCAACCATGTTGACTCCCATATCGGTAGGTGACTTATAGGGATTCTCTCCATAGATGCCTTCAAACAGCGCGTTGAGAACGGGGAAAATTTCGATGTCACGATTGTAGTTGACAGCAATCTTGTCGTATGCCTCCAGATGGAACGGGTCTATCATGTTAACATCGTTCAAGTCTGCAGTAGCTGCTTCGTAGGCTATGTTAACAGGATGCTTCAAAGGCAGGTTCCATACAGGGAAAGTCTCGAATTTAGCATATCCCGCACGGATGCCACGCTTGTTTTCATTGTAAAGTTGTGAAAGGCAAACAGCCATCTTACCAGAGCCTGGACCAGGAGCTGTCACAATAACCAACTCGCGACTGGTCTCTACATAATCGTTTTTTCCAAACCCTTCGTCAGAGGCAATCAACTCGACATTATGGGGATAGCCGTCAATCAGGTAATGGAAATATGACTTGATGCCCATGCGCTCCAGACGATGACGAAACTGATCGGCAGCACGCTGACCATTATAGTGGGTAATGACTACAGAACCTACCATGAAGTCACGCTGCATAAACTCGTCGCGCAGTCGTAATACATCCTCATCATAGGTAATGCCGAGGTCGGCACGTACCTTGTTCTTCTCTATGTCCTCAGCGCTGACCACAATAACAATCTCCAGTTGGTCGCGCAATTGTCCGAACATCCTAAGTTTCGAGTCTGGTTTGAAACCAGGCAATACACGACTGGCGTGATGGTCATCAAATAATTTTCCGCCCAACTCAAGATAGAGCTTTCCGTCAAATTGAGCTATTCGCTCACGGATGTGCTCTGACTGTATCCTGAGATACTTGTCGTTATCAAATCCAATCTTCATCTTTTTACCTTATTTTTTATGCTGACGTTGCATTTGGTCAGCCTGCTTCTGCAGGGCTTCCAGTCGAGCAGCCAGTCCGCTTTGTTTCTTGGGATTATTCTTGTTTGCCTGATAGTTGGCTTCCAATATGGCTAACAATTTGGCATCATCCGTTGTCTTACGCAGTGTCCACATAATGGCAGCTGACATGAACAATGAGATGAAATAGTAGAAGTTCAGACCGGAGCTGTAGTCGTTGAAGATGAAGAAGAACATAAGGGGCATGATGTACATCATCCACTGCATCATCTTCATCTGCTCAGCTTGGGCGCCTACCATCTGGTCTCTCTGCTGCTGCATGGAGAACCAAGTATAGATAATCTGGGCGGCACAGAACAAAATACAGGTCAGCGAAAGGTGGTCGCCGATGCCCCAGATATTGCTGCTCCACTCCACAATGGGATCGTAAGTTGAAAGGTCGCTCATCCACAAGAACGACTCGCCACGCAGCTGGATGGCATTGGGCACGAAGAAGAACATGGCCAACCAGATAGGCATCTGGATAATCATGGGCAGACAGCCGGAAAGGGGAGAGACGCCATACTTGGAGTAGAGCGACATCATCTCCTGCTGTTTCTTCATCTGGTCCTCAGGCTTGTCATACTGCTTGGTTGCTTCCTCAAACTTGGGCTTCAGCACACGCATCTTGGCAGACGACATATAGCTCTTCTTCACCATAGGGAAGGTAATCGCCTTCAGCAATAAGGTAATCAGAATCAGTACGATACCCATGTTCAGCCCCAAGCCTGTCAACCAGTCGAAGACATAAAGCGTAAACCAGCGGTTAATCCATCGCAGTAGCCACCAGCCAAGGTCCACCAATTGCTCCAGGTCAAGTTCCTTGCCAAACTGGCTCTGTTCCTCGACGGCCTTAATCAATCGGAAGTTGTTAGGGCCGATGTACATCTCAAACTCAGATGCCTTGACACCTGTGGGGTCGAAAGCGGTCTTCAGTTTTGCATTAAAAAACTTCAGATAGCCTGACCCTTTCTCGTCCTGGATGGTGGAAAGGCTACTGTTAGCAGCAAAATTGTCCTTTGAAATCAAGGCTACGCTGAAGAACTGATTGCGGAAAGCAACCCAGTCAAGTTCCTCTTCGATGTTTTCCTTTTTGTCATCCGACTCACTCAACTTGTCTGTGCTGCCACTTTTAGTCTCCTTATAATATAAAGAGGTGTAACGGCTCTCAAAAGAGAAGCCCTTCTCCTGCTGACGGCAATGGTCGTTCCACTCAATCTCCATCTCCTTGTAGGAAGGAGCAAAGACGTTCGCCAGCCCTTTGGCTTGTAACGACATGCTCAGCAAATAGTCCTGTCCTAATCGGTATTTCAGGCTGATTTCTCCTCCGTTCCCGGCAACAGCTGTCATAGTAACGGTTGAGTCTGTCTGCTCGGAAGGGGTGAAGAATAGGTCGGCTGTCACGATGTTGTCCTGCTTACCCGCCATCATGAAGTTCAGGTTTTGGTCTTTCTCGTCAAACAAGGTGACATCCTGCTTGCCGTCGATGCTCTTGAAATTCTTGATGACAGCTTTCCTGACAACACCACCTTTGGTGTCAAGGGTCAACTCTAACTTTGAATTCTTCAGAACCACTTTCTGGGAAGTGCCATTCAGGGCCTGATGGAACAAGGCCGTTGTGTCGTTGACAGCTGCAGAATCCACAGCGGCTTGCTTTTTTGCCTGAGCAATCTTCTGCTCTTGAGCTGCTTTTTCTTTCAACACCGATTCAATGGAATCTTGTGTACGTGCAGCTTCTATTTCTTCTACGGATGGTTGATTATACCAGCTGAAACCAATCAGCACTACGGCTATGAGAACGAAACCGATAATCGTATCTTTGTTCATTTTTTATACCTAATATTAAAATTACAAGGTGCAAAGTTACAAATAAACGAGCAAAATACAAAATATTATAGATTTTATTTGTAACTTTGCAGTCGATTATGAGATACAAGTATATTATAATTTTATTGCTGGCGGTGCTGTCATCTGTTGATGCATCAGCACAACATAGGAAAAAACAGCAAGCAGTGCAGCCTGATACAGCTCAGGTTGTCAAGGACTATATAGATTCCCTTGTCCTGCTTCGTCGTCAGTTAGACTCGTTGCAGCAGGTAAATACCCAGTTGAGAACAGGCGTCTCAGATGGTCGCTATTTCCATCTCTTCGCTCCCGCTACGTTTTATCATTCTGGAGCCAATAAGCAGTTGTCACTATCTCCAAACATGGGCGATGAAGTAACAGATGCCATTGATGAGGCGATGATGAATCTTTACATGCGCCGTCCTGACTTGGTGAAAAACGATGAAAGTAATCTGAAGTCAGTAGGATCCCTACGTGAAGATGTCAATAAAGAGTTGACTCAGAAAGTCAATCTTGTTGACATGGCAGCACCTGTTCCTGAGGAGCCAGAGGCTGTTCCTGTTGCTGTCGTCATCCAGAAACCTAACTTCTGGAAGTTCAAAGGTGATGGCTATTTGCAGTTCCTCCAGAACTATGTTTCAAACAACTGGCATAAGGGTGGTGAGAGTAACTATTCTGCTGTTGCGGCAGCAACCTTGGAGTTGAATTATAATGACAAAGACAAGGTGCTCTTCGAGAACAAGTTGGAGATGAAGTTAGGCTTCCAGACCTCTTCTTCTGATACCGTCCATAAGTTTAAGACCAATAACGATCTGTTGCGTTTGAACAGTAAGTTGGGTTTACAAGCTCACAAGCATTGGTATTATACGTTACAGATGTTGGCTTACACCCAGTTTGCACGAGGCTTGAAGGCAAACGACGAGAAAACTTATTCTGATTTTATGTCACCATTCCATTTGAATCTCGGTCTCGGTATGGAATACAAGGTAGAAGCCTTCAATAAGCGGTTGACGGGTAGTTTGAACTTCCTGCCATTATCGTTCAGTTTCGTTTATGTGGATCGTGATGCGTTGACTGAAAGTAATGGTATTTCTAACGGTCATCATTCCAGAGAAGAGTTCGCTTCTCAGTTTACAGCCGATTTGAAGTGGCAGATAGCTGACCAGATTTCGTGGAAGTCGCGTTTCTATGCCAGCACGACGTACCACCGTTCGCTGATAGAGTGGGAAAACCAGTTTGAGCTGAAGGTTACCAAATATATCTCAGCCAACCTGTTCCTTTATCCGCGTTTCGACGACTCCAACAATTGGGATGATAAATTGGGTTATTTCCAATTCCAGGAGTGGAGTTCCGTAGGATTAACGTATTCCTTCTAATAATATAAGAAGCACTGCTCGGTTCGGGCAGTGCTTCTTTTTATTCTTAACTTATCACGTCTTACTTAGATTCCGTCATATCACCTTCAATGTAAAGGCGAGTCATTTCGACAGCACCATTGGTTCGAACAGTAATCGACTTTTTGAAGTGGCCAGGGAACTTGCCCGCACCATTATAGGTTACCTTAATCTCTCCCTTTTCACCTGGCTGTACTGGCGTCTTGGTGTATTCGGGAACGGTACATCCGCAAGAGGCTATAGCCTGATTGATAACAAGGGGTTGCTCGCCAATATTCGTATAAGTGAATGTGCAACTTACTTTGGGATTTTTTTCAGAAAAAGAACCAAAGCTATGGGTTGTTTTCTCAAATTTAATTTCAGCAGGTTTCTGTGCCATGGCCATAGTCATACCACATACCAGCATCAGTGTAAAAAGTATTTTCTTTTTCATTTTTCTTTCCTGTTAAAGTTCATAACTGGTGCAAAAGTAAGGCATTTTCTGCATAAACGTATCAATTGTTGCTTGATTTTTGTATAATTTAAGACTTTATGAACTATCTTTTGATGTGTAATTCATAAATAATTAGTAATTTTGCATGCCAAATAAGAAAATAATATATATAATAATGTATAGAACTAAAACTTGTGGTGAGTTACGTCTCACGGATGCTGGCAGTGAAGTAACACTGGCTGGCTGGGTACAGAAAACGAGAAAGATGGGTGGTATGACGTTTGTCGATTTGCGCGACCGTTATGGCATTACACAGTTGGTATTTGATGAGTCAAAGGATGCCGCACTCTGCGAACAGGCTAATAAACTGGGTCGTGAGTGGTGTATTCAGGCCAAAGGAATCGTCAGCGAACGCCAGGCAAAGAACCCCAAGATGGATACTGGTGACATTGAGATTCTGGTTTCAACTCTGAATGTGTTAAGTGAGAGCCAGACTCCTCCCTTTACCATTGAGGATAATACCGATGGTGGTGACGATATCCGTATGAAGTATCGCTATCTTGACCTGCGTCGTTCTTGTGTTCGTAAGAACTTGGAGTTGCGTCACCGTATGACCATCCTGATTCGTAATTTTTTGGACAATCTGAATTTTATTGAAGTAGAAACGCCAATCCTCATTGGCTCAACCCCAGAGGGAGCGCGCGATTTCGTGGTTCCCAGTCGTATGAATCCGGGACAGTTCTATGCGCTGCCACAGAGTCCACAGACCTTGAAGCAGTTGCTGATGGTCAGTGGCTTTGACCGTTATTTCCAGATTGCCAAGTGTTTCCGTGACGAAGACCTTCGAGCTGATCGTCAGCCAGAGTTTACACAGATTGACTGTGAGATGTCGTTTGCCGATCAGGAGGATGTGTTGAACATCTTCGAGGACTTGGCTCGTCACCTGTTCAAGGAGGTTCGTGGTGTTGAATTGCCAAAGTTGGAGCGTATGACATGGCATGAAGCCATGCGTCGCTTCGGTTCCGACAAGCCAGACCTCCGTTTTGGTATGGAGTTTGTGGAACTGATGGATGTGTTGAAGGGAACCGGTGAATTCCCTGTTTTCAATGAGGCAGAATACATTGGTGGTATCGTGGTTCCTGGTTGTGCCGACTATACCCGTAAGCAACTCGACCAGTTGACCGACTTTGTGAAGCGTCCTCAGGTAGGTGCCAAAGGCATAGTATATGTTAAGTTTAATACAGATGGTACCGTGAAGACCTCTATCGATAAGTTCTATCAGCCAGAGGTATGGCAGAAACTGAAAGAGAAGACAGGTGCTAAGGATGGCGATCTTGTTCTGATTCTCAGTGGCGATAAAGCCAATAAGACGCGCACCCAGCTCTGCGCCTTGCGTTTGGAGATGGGCGATCGCCTCGGACTACGCGACAAAGACACCTTCAAATGCTTGTGGATTGTTGACTTCCCACTCTTTGAGTGGAGTGACGAAGAACAGCGCTTGATGGCCACTCACCATCCGTTTACCCTGCCTAATCCAGACGATATTCCTTTGCTTGACACCGCTCCCGAAAAAGTTCGTGCCGTAGCTTACGACTTTGTCTGCAATGGTATTGAAGTAGGTGGTGGTTCACTTCGTATTCATGATGGTAAGCTTCAGGAAAAAATGTTCCAGATTCTGGGCTTCACACCCGAGCGTGCTATGGCTCAGTTTGGCTTCCTTATCAATGCCTTCAAGTATGGAGCACCCCCTCATGCAGGTCTTGCTTTTGGTCTTGATCGCTTTGTCAGCATTATGGCCGGACTCGATTCCATTCGTGACTGCATTGCCTTCCCGAAGAATAATTCAGGCCGAGATGTCATGTTAGATGCACCGGGTGAGTTGGATCCCAAACAGTTGGAAGAATTGCAGCTTTCGATTGATTTGTGTCAAGAATAAACGTAAAAATTCTAAAAATCAATTGTTTGCGCTCACAATATATATGAAAAGTTCTTAATTTTGCCCGCGAATTCAATGAATATCCATTCAATAGTGTATAAATTTTTTTAAGAACTATGGCAGAAAAGAAAACTACAACAAAGAAGGCTGCTGCTCCTAAGGCAGCTGAGAAGAAAGCAACTGTAAAGAAGGCTGCTGCTCCTAAGAAGGAAGTTTTGGTTGTAAATAGTGAGAACGCTGGTTTCAAGGCTGGTGATGTATATCAGGCTCTTGCAGCTGCTGAGAAGGCACTGACCGTTAAGGAGATTGCTAAGGCAGCTAAGATCAGCGAGGAGGAGACTCTGCTCGGTTTGGGTTGGCTCTTCAAGGAGGGCAAGCTCGCTACAGCTGACGAGAAGATTACATTGGCTTAATTTAAATTAAGAACAATAAAAAGGGGCTGGTAAGCTACAAGGCATACCGGCCTTTTTTAATTTCGTAGCTCGATGACTTACGACAAACAGATACTTCGCATACTGACTGTTGCAGGAGAACAGGGAATAAGCGTGCAGGCTATTGCCAAGCACGTTTATAACATGAACCATACATTCTTCCTACAGCCCGATATGGAAGAAATCCGTAGTTACGTACAACAGTTTTTATTGAAAAACAGTAAGTCGTCACAATCATTGATTGAAAGCACAGGCCGTCGTGGCTTTTACCGTTTGAATACCACAGGCTCCCAAGATGCCCTTCAATTGATGCTCCAGTTCCGTGAAGAGCAACAGGAAAAAGAAGAGGAGAAGCCCCCTGTACAAGACCTCTCCCTCGATTTATTTGCTTAACCCTTAAATTCCTTTGATTACTTTTGCAGGTACACCACCAACTATCGTGTTGTCTGGCACATCCTTGGTAACAACAGCTCCTGCAGCCACCACGCAATGCTTTCCAATGGTTACACCAGGCAGAACCACTGCGTTGGCACCAATCCATACATCATCACCAATAATGACAGGCTTAGTCGTTATACCTTGTTCGTCTATTCGTTTCGTCTTATCTTCGAAATTGTGGTTCAATGCCGTTACCGTGATACCTTGTGCCAGATTCACATGATTACCGATACAGACAGGTCCGATAATCGTGTTGTGAATCCCAATACGAGTATAGTCACCAATTACCACATCACCCACCGCATTGTTGATGCAACAATACGATTCAATAACACTATGCTTCCCCAAAAAGAATCGGCGATAGGGTGGAGTATCCATCCTAACACTCCAATATATCTTTGAACCACGCCCTCTATGCTGGTATAATGGTGCCAACATCCTTATATACCAACGCGGTCTTGCATCCCGCTGGTTCATAATGATGTAATCCAAAAATCGATTCATCTTTGGACTCGACTTCAATCCCTGTCTTATTTGTTCTTTATCACTCATTATATATTATCTTATTCCATTGTTCAATGATATGCCGGATATTAAATCTTTGTGCTATTTGAATAGCTTCCTCTGATTTTTTATCCCATTCAATTTCTGTTGCTTTATGTAGTTGTTCTGCTAACTCATTGACATTACCATTAGTAAAATACATGCCGAAGTCACCCATGATTTCCTTACTAGTTGGAAGGTCCGAAGAAACAATTGGTAACCCATGCGCCATAGCCTCAACTAAAACTAATCCAAATCCCTCCCATCGTGAGCTGAGTACATACACTTGTGCATTGGTATAATATTGCTGGATATTATTGGTAAAAGGATGAATCGTTATTCGTCCTTCCAACTTATAATCAGTTATCATTTTGCGATAAAGAGGTTCTTCCACCCCTTCTCCAACTATATCTAGAGTCCATTCTTTGTTGTCCTTGGCAAAGATGTTGAAAGCTTCAATCAATAGGTCAAATCCCTTATGTCGATGAGAGAAGCGTCCTACAGCTAGAAATCTTTTGGAATCACCTTGTGATGGCTTTCCGGGCTCTAATGTTAATGGATTATAGATAACATCTACAGGGAAATGATATTTACGGGCATCATCTTGGCAAAGAACAATTGTCTTGTATAGTTTCTGCAGTTGGTATTCATAATGCTTTCGTAACTCTGGTCCAATGTATAAAGAACCTGCACCGAAGAGAGCCTCGTATGAATTATGAATCCAGCCAATCAGTTTGGTGTCCCCTAATTGCGATTTACATGTAGCTAAACGGACCGCTAATGGAGCATGAACGCCGATAATCACATCGTATGCCTCATCTTTCATCTCTTTCGCCAAAGCTTCTTGTTTTTCTGATGGAAACGAACTATGACTATACCAGTCTGATGTCAATCTAGTTTGAGGTAATACCTTCCTGAATAGTCCGCTATAAGCTTTACAAAACAGCTCCTTCCACCTTGGTGTTTCTGGATAGCGAAAAAAACGATAGTGTATATTAGCATTGTTCAAATCATATAAAGAAGTGTTTTCTGCTTTAGGATTATCAAAAGTCACAATGGTAACGTCCCAGTCTTTTGCCAGCTCTTTGGCAATGACTGCTGTCACCCGTTGTACTCCTCCGTACGAGAAGATAGAATCCATTAAAAAGCAGATTTTCTTCATCATTCCTATCGTCTATTGATACTGTTTCTTGTTTTCAGTAAATACTTCATTATATAATTTTAGTAAGGCTTCTGCGGTCTTTCTCCATGAGAAGAGTTTGGCACGCTCTAATCCAATCTCTTTTTGTTTATTATAAAATAGCTCGTCGCTTTCTAGGCGAAGCATCATCTGCGTAATTTCTTCACTGTTCTCAGGATTAATGAGAATAGCATCTTTTCCACCTATCTCTGGCATTGACGACGTGTTACTTGTAATCACTGGAGTACCGCAAGCCATTGCTTCAAGCAACGGAATGCCAAAGCTCTCTCTTAATGAGGTATAGAGAAATGCAAATGCACTATTATAGATAGAGGGCAAGTCACTATTCACAATATACCCTGGCATTACGATGTCTTCTCGAATATTTTCAATATGATTGTGTTCAATAATACCATTCAAATAATTGGGGTCAAGATCGGCCATTAGCAATTTGCGCTTTACGTCTGAACGCTTAAGATATTTTGAATAAGCAATCAACGTTCTTTCCGTATTCTTTTTGGGATCTGTATTACCAAGAAAGAAGAAATAACCTTTCTCAGGAATATACTTTTTATAAACTTCTTCTTCTTTATCTTCCAGAGGTCTGAACCAGTTGTTATATCCATTGTAAATCATGGCCATCCGTTCGCGAGGAATGTTCAATTTAGAAATGATATTCTCCATTTCAAAATTTGAAACGGTAATGATACGTTGGCATTTATCCAAAATGCGAGGTACATTTAGCCTTCTATATAGCCAACCCATGTTTTGGTATAATGAATGATTCTGCTTGTCGCGAGGCTCCAGAAAAATAATATCATGAAGCGTTAATATCAGTGGAATATCACACCATATCGGAGCCGTATTACTAGTACAATGTAGAATGTCAACTTTGTACTCTTTTGCAGCTTTAGGCAAAGCCCATTGCTCCCAAAGAGGATACGAAGGACAATTCAATTCTATGATATGCACATTCTTTGTGCTCTCCAAGCTACGGTCTTCCCCAGGTTTTACAAATACATAGTATTCATTCTCCGTGTCTATTTGCTGCAATTCTTTTATTTCTTGCAACACCACGTAGTCCATTCCATGCTTGTTCTTACGGAAAATCCGTTGGGCCTCTATTCCAATTCTCATGTTTTGAATACTATTTGCATGCAAAAATAAGCAAAATGTTTGTTAATCCAAAATTAATTTATAATTTTGTAGCATAATTGGATGCAATAATGCCTGAAACTGCAAATAAACTCAAGTTAGTCTATATTACTCCAGCCCTCTATATGGCTGGGGGTGTGGAACGTGTTCTAACACTGAAGGCCAATTATTTTGCAGAGCATTTTGGTTATGATATTACGATTATTCTAACCGAGGGAAAAGATAAACCTTTATTCTATCCATTGTCGAATAAGATTAAGGTAATCAATCTAAATATTGGCTTCGAAGAGCTTTGGACGTGTTCCTTTGCAAAGAAGGTTCTTGTATATCTAAAGAAACAGCGACAATTTAAAAAGGCTTTGACTAAGGAACTGATGCGCATTCATCCTGATATCACAGTCAGTCTGTTACGACGTGAGATTAATTTCATTAACGATATCAAAGATGGCAGTCGTAAGATAGGTGAGTTGCATGTTAATCGTGCTAATTATAGGAACTTTGAAACTAATGATTCGAACTTTATTAAAAATTTATTTGCAAAGTTTTGGATGTATAGCCTTGTTTCGAAGTTAAAACATTTAGATCAATTTGTTGTCTTAACGGAAGAAGATAAAAAGGCTTGGGCAGAACTACCTAATATTTGTGTAATATCAGACCCGTTGTCTTTTTGTCCTACTCAGAGAAGTTCCCTTAGCATTAAACGTGTTATTGCAGTAGGTCGTTATGTTTACCAAAAAGGCTTTGACCAACTTCTACAAGCATGGGCTACTATAGAAAGACAATATCCAGAATGGCAGTTGGTTGTGTTCGGTGATGGGGATAGAACTCCTTACGAGCAACTGATAGATGATTTGAAGATTAATAGGAAGTCTTGTCAGTTGCATGGTAGAACTGATGATGTTGAGAAAGAATATTGCAATAGTAGCATTTTTGTATTAAGTTCTCGTTTCGAAGGATTTGGCATGGTACTTCTCGAAGCTATGGCTTGTGGCTTGGCTGTGGTTTCTTTCGATTGTCCATGTGGGCCTAAAGATATCGTCAAAGATGGCGAGGATGGTCTTCTTGTTGAAAATGGCAATATTGATTTATTAGCCTCAAGCTTATCAAGATTAATGAATGACGAAACTCTTCGGCAATCTATGTCGAAAACTGGACAAAAGAATGCTCAGCGTTTCAGCATTGATTATGTTGCTGATCAGTGGAGAAGATTATTTGAATCATTAAATATAAGTGCATCATGAAGATATTATTTCTTGTTTATCACGGATTCTCCGAGGTCAGTGGAATTTCCAAGAAAATACACTATCAGGTGAAAGGCCTTCGTGAGAATGGTCATGATGTTCGTTTGTGTTACTATGGATTTGCAGAAAACGGTCATCGTTGCCGATATATAGATGATAAGGTAATCAAAGATTATGGATCGGGAAAATTGGCTGGAATACGTCAACGTCTAAGTTATGATTGTATTTACAATTACTGCATTCATGAAAAGATTGAATTTGTTTATGCCCGCTGTTTTCAGAATGCCAATCCTTGGTTGATTAACTTCTTCAAGCAATTAAAGAAGGCAGGTGTTCATTCGGTGACAGAGATTCCTACATATCCATATGATGCAGAATTTGTTGGATTCCCCTTTCAAACACGGATGAATCTGAAAGTAGATCAAATGTTTCGCCACAAGCTCTATGCTCAGATGGATGCAATCGTTACTTTCTCTGATGCTAAAGAAATTTTTGGCCAACGCACCATTAATATCAGCAATGGTGTAGATTTCGACAGTATTCCTCTCCATCAGCCGTCAGCCATCAGCCGTCAACCATCAGCCCTTCATCTTATCGGAGTTGCTGAAGTCCATTATTGGCATGGTTACGACCGCTTAATTGCGGGTATTGGTGAATACTACAAAAATGGTGGAAAGAGAGATGTCTTCTTTCACGTTGTAGGTGGTGTCGGTCCTAGTGAAATGTATGACTCCATGCATGCCCCTGGATTTGCGGAGTTGATGGAGAAATATGATATTAAAGAACATGTTATTTTCCATGGGCAACTTTTTGGCGATGAGTTGGATGCAGTATTTAATCAGTGTCAGTTTGCTATTGGTTCTTTAGCTCGCCATCGTAGTGGCATTACGGTTATCAAGACATTGAAAAACCGTGAGTATGCTACTCGTGGCATTCCCTTTATCTATAGTGAACAGGATAGCGATTTCGATGAACAGCCCTATGTTTTGAAAGCTCCGGCAGATGAATCGCCTGTTGAAATACAGCAAATAATAGATTTTGTTTCTTCTGTTCAAATGCATCCTAAAGAAATCCGTTTAACAGTGGAACATCTCTCCTGGAAAAGACAAATGCAAAAAGTAATCGATAATTTGTAAAATGTAGAAGGATGAAAATATTATATGCAGTAGAAGCTGTGAATCTCTCTGGCGGCTATGACAGGGTTATCATAGAAAAAGCAAATTATCTGGCAGAACATGGGCTTGATGTGATTATTACTGTGGCCTCTCATGCTTTGGCCGAACCTTGCTATGAAATATCAGAAAAGGTTAGACTTATTGATTTCGGAATCGACTTTCATCAGCAGTATGGCCATCATTTATTTTATCGAGCTTTTATATATTTTGTGATGATGCGACGGTACCGTCGTGCGCTGAAGGAATTGTTATTTTTTGAACGTCCGGATATTGTCATTACGACGTTAGGTCGTGAGATTGACTTTATTACAAAGATTCATGATGGGAGTGTGAAAATAGGAGAATCACATATTGCCAAGAACTGTGTACGCAACTTGCATTTAATGGAACAAAATGGCTTTGTTCATCAAATGATAGCACGGTATTGGCGATGGAAAATGGATAAACTTGTGAAACAATTAGATGCTTTGGTGTTACTTACTCAGCACGATGCTGATAGTTGGAACGGTTTGACCAAGACCGTGGTTATTCCTAATTCGCTTCCTTTCTTCCCCGAAAAGCCTAGTACGTGCCTTCAAAAACAAGTAATATTTGTTGGAAGACTGAATGAACAGAAGGGATTGGAGTATTTAATTGAGACATGGGAGCGTGTTCACCAGAAACATAAAGACTGGATACTTCAGATTTATGGGGATGGTGAACAACGGGATTTGTTGCTTCATCTTATCAGAGAAGCTAAATTGGAGGATGCTGTCGTCGTCAACCAGTCAACAAGGCAGATAATGGATAAGTATTTGGAAAGTAGTATCTTCTTGCTTACTTCTCGCTTTGAAGGTTTTGGCATGGTGTTGATTGAAGCGATGGCCTGTGGCGTTCCTGTGGTGTCCTTTGATTGCCCTTGGGGACCTGCTGATATAATAAAAAATGGGGAAGATGGTTTCTTGGTTGAATATTTGAATACCACTGAAGCAGCAGAAAAGGTTGTTCAATTGATAGAATCTCCAGAGTTAAGAATGAAAATGGGTATTCGAGCCCGTGAAAACGTTCAGAGATATGGTCGTAATACAGTCATGAAACAATGGATTGATTTATTTTATAGTTTTTATTAAGGCTCATTTGTTTATAGAAGGGTAAAGATGAACATCGTATTTCTTATAAGATCTATCGCAAAAAAGAATGGCGTTGAACGTACGATAACGGATAAGGTTAACGCTTTGGCTAATATGGGTCATATGGTGACATTGCTAACTTATGAACAATGTAATCATCCTAATGCATTCCATATTGACGAGAAAGTTCGTTGCATCGATTTTGATTGTTGTTATTATACAATATATAAGTATCCTTTGTTTATACGTTTGTATGAGGCATGGAAAATGAAATATCATTTTGCGAAAAAGTTACAAGCTTTTATAAATCAAGTACATCCAGATGTCATTGTAACCACAACATATACGAAGGAATTTATGGATATTGTCATTTCTCTGAGCCGTCAAATACGGGTTGTGATAGAGTCTCATACGGCATTTACACATGACATGATGGGTGGTTCATTGATAGAGAGAATACAAAAATATGCTTTGTTGCGCAGTGTGAAACGATGCGATTTGTTGATTGCGTTGACAATGGGCGATGCTGAATGTTGGAAACAACATATAAGAAATGTCGCGACAGTATGTAATCCTTTAACCTTTTATCCAGAAACGCTAAGCCATCCTTCAAAAGAAAGTGGTAGAATCATTGCTGTAGGAAGGTTAGAACCCCAGAAGCGCTTTGACCGCCTAATAAATGCTTTTTCGTTGATTGCTCATAAATACCCATTATGGTATATTGATATCTATGGCGAGGGTAATGATAGAGAGGCACTTCAGAGGCTAATAGAAGAAAAGGGACTTACTAAGCAGATTTATCTGAAAGGTGTAACCTCCAATGTCTATTCAGAATATGAACGGAGCCAGTTCTTTGTTTTCAGCTCTGACTATGAAGGATTTGGACTAGTTCTTGCCGAGGCAATGGCTTGTTCCATTCCTTGTGTTTCAACGGATTGTCCTTTTGGTCCTTCCGACATTATCGAGGATCGTGTTGATGGACTTCTATGCAAAATGACAGAAGAGGATTTGTCAGCTAAGATGGAGTGGATGATAATACATGAGAAAGAACGACAAGAGATGGGACTCAAAGCCCGCCAGACAGTTGTCAGATACAAAAAAGAAAACGTCATGAAAGCGTGGGAAAAGGCTTATCTGTCTGTAATTAATTAGATTGTAAATGATGAAGAGCTGGTACGATAAATATATGACTATCTATGGGAAACCTTTCTCTGAGGTCTCTCAAAATACGGTTGGAAGCATCCGTCAGCAACTTCAAAGGCTGCAAAGCGCAGAGCCGTTGGTTTCTATTGTTGTCATTGCTTACAACGAAGAGTGTCGTTTGGCCGCATGTTTGTGGTCTTTAAGTGAGTTGCAAACAAAATATCAGATTGAGATATTAGGTGTTAACAACAACTCCAAGGATAGAACGGAGGAAGTATATCAGTCATTAGGATTGCCTTATTATAACGAAACGAAACAAAGTCCTGGTTATGCACGACAATGCGGATTACAACATGCCAAGGGTAAATACCATTTCTTCATTGATGCCGATACGCTTTATCCGTCATGCTATGTTGATAAGATGATGGAGAAACTGACGAAACCGGGCGTTTCTTGCGTTGGCACTTTCTGGAGCTTTTATCCTGATGAGCAGCATTCTGCGTTTAGTCTATTATTGTTTGAATTGATTCGTGACACCTTTCTTTGGGTACAACATTTCAAGCGTCCGGAGTTGAATATACGTGGAATGACCTTTGCTTTCAATGCAGACGATGCTCGACAATGTACTATTCGTACGGATATTCGTCGTGGCGAGGATGGATCGTTGGCACTTGAATTAAAGCGCTTTGGAAAGATAGTATTCCTTTATAATCGCAAAGCTCGTCCAGTTACAGGTTATGGAACCATTGGCAAACAATCTGTGTGGCAGAGCTTTATAGACCATGTTAAGTTCCAAATGAAAGGTATTACTCGTATCTTCCATTCCACTGATCATTATGAGGATTCAGAGGATAATTTGGTGAAGAATAAGTGAACAATTAGATTATTATGTCAAATTGCCAACACCAGTTATGTAAGGGATATTCTTTTCTGTTAACTTGTGCTTTCTTGAAAATTCCTTGTGAATCTCGGAGATTCCCTCTAGGACCATGTATACGACCGCTATGCATCCTTTCTCCATTAATTGCATAGCGAACTTTGCATCCTGCGACATTTTCAGAACATTTTATATGTATACTATTGCCTTTTATGCCAACAGATTGGACAATGTCTTTATTAGAAGGTGAAATAACACTGAATCCATAATGCTTTATTTTGTAAACTGAAGTAGTGTCAAATACCAAAGGTGGGTATGGTACTTTGAAATTGATGACGACTTCGTTATCAATACACTCGATGGAATTTGGTGTTAATCCTTTCGTGTTCTGTTTGTTGTGAATAATGTCTAATGCAGACATTGCAACAAATTTACCATGAAGCTGCTGACCAATAGCATTAATATGAATACGCTCTCTTACAAAATCATAAAGATAGGTTGGACTGCTAGGCCAAAATAGTGAGTCATCTTTTATTAGTTCAAGTTGACTTTGTGGAACAATGCTCTCTTGGCAGTTGAAACGATTTTCCTTAAATTTTCTTCCACCTGACACATTGTTTGTTTGATAGCATACAATTCGCACATCCTTTGCTTGATGGGTTATATTTCTTATATCATTGGCTATGTCAGTCTGAAATTTTTTCAATAGTACTTTGTAATTTGTTTCTGGATACTCTTCAATATCGCTTTCTCCTTGCATCCAGCAAATTGCAGGAACCACAAAATCCCATTCTCGTTCTTTTGCATTTTTGTATGCAGATTCTATATTATCTAAAAAGCATTGATATGGACGAGTGCCTTTGCTAAGATCTTTAATGGCAGTTGTACCTTGCCCTCCAGGGAAGATACATATTATAGTGTCTTTCCCAAAACTATCTGCTAACATCTCTGCCATACTATATATGGTCAGCTCAAATGAGCGTTTTTGATAATGGATAATCCTTTTTGCTTTTTCCTTAATTATGTTATTATCAAAATAGCCATATGCGTGGTCAAGGTTTTCTGTAACGATACGACCGTCTGCATAGCTTGCAAGGGAATCGAAATCCGTAATACGTGTTGCTTCTTCTCCTAATGCTAAACTTTGTCCATAAACAGGAATACATATAACTGTTTTGTGCTCGTACGATTCTTTACATGATACGAGAAACATTAATATGACTAATAGCGAGAATAGTTTTTCTTTCATGAGTGCAAAGATACAGAGTCTATTCAAAACCTCCAAATAATCGCCTCATTTTCTTATATCCGAACCTTGGGCAAAGGCATGTGATTCATCCAATTGTCATGAGCCTGAGTGATGATGTGGGGCAACTGCTTGGCCCCGAAGTAGTTTCGAATCCAGGTAGTGATGGCCTCTGAGGGCCAGTTCTCAATGCCCACTCTGCAAGCTATGTGCTTAATCAGATGGTCACTGATGAACATACGGAGTATTTCTCGAGCTTTTTCACCACTCACGCCATACTTCCTCATATAGGCATACTCGAACTCGTTAAAGAATAAGTAATGGAGATTGTCGTCGTTGTATATCTTCCATAATCCCTCTTCTACACGTTTGTAAGCTTCCTTGTTGGGCTTGATATGAAACTTGGGTACATTGCCTGCTAGCAGTACATGCATGTTGATGCCGTTGCTATGATGGCGCTGATTCTCGGATATCTTGTCGCGATCGTTGTCGTTGGCCAACGCATTGGCTTTGCAGTAGAATAGGTTGTAGGCAATGGCCGGCTCTTCTATCTCCTGATTCTCCGTTGGTACGAAACGGTCAGTAACCAATGGCGACATGAATGCTTCCATCTGGTGCGTATCCTTGTTGCGCACTATTCGGAATGCATCCGACTTTACAATCAGTTCGGTTAACTCCGAATCCTGCTTGAAACCCAGGGCGACGCGTAGCTTGTTAAAGCTGCTGCTGGTATAGGCCAGCGTTACTTCGTCCATATACTCGATGGCCCCATCAAACAAGTATTTGATCTTACCAATCTCGTTCCACGTCAATTTCTTGGCTCGCCAATGGCGGTTATAGCTTCTGGCGCTCGTAGCGGCCAGCGCATAGTCGTTCTTACATATCATCCTAAACAATTAAATTCTATCGGGATGCCCCACCAAGGCACCCCCATTATTACATTAAGGCCTCCTTAGGCCTTTAATTAAGCATATTAGGCCCTATTTATAGTATAGGACCAAGTAAATTGGCTATTAAACCAATGTTCGGCATTTCCCGAATCACCAAGCATAGTCATCTTGCCACCCATCATAGTGAGGTTCCTTCGTATAACCATGCTCTTTGCATACTTGGCCGATGAACGCTTGCATCTCTGGAGAGATGAGTCTTTCGCCTCTGCGATACTCATAATATTGGCGACGACCATAATGAACAATGAGTCGATGCTTGATGCCAATCTCCTGACTACGAGTCATCTCATTGTAGAAATGCATCATGCCCTTGGCGTAGCGAACATGCTTTTTCTCGCGATAAAGCGCACACTTGTTGGCCTTCACCTCAGGATGCATGGGGTTGACACTTAGAATGTTATACTCGTTGCTCTGCAGTTCCTGACCTACAAGCCAGCGCAGACAAGACGCTCTGCGCGGACATTCGTTAATGAAGCAGAGCAAATAGTTTGGTGCCTTATGGCTGAATATTTCTTTTCCGTCATCTTTTTCCCTATTTTAAAAGACATGCAAAGGTACGAAAAATAATCGAGAAAAATGCAGGATAGGCAAGGAAAAATCAGCGCAGAGCCTACTTTTTTCTTAAGTAGCCGCTACTTATCTCATAAGTAGACAATACTTGCAATCTACAGAGCCTTTACTCACATGTGTTTCTCCTAGAGAAACACTCTGTATCTCCCAAAGAAACACACTGTTTCTCTAGGAGAAACACTTCCGTTTCCTTAAGATTCAAAACCCCATCACTTTTTCAATGATTGGTGCAATATCGTAATATTTGTATTCAGCTAAACGACCTCCAAAGGTGACGTTTTGTTCTAGGTCAGCTAACTCTTTGTATTTCTTATAAAGATTGTTGTTTCGCTCGTCATTAACGGTATAGAATGGCTCAATGCCAGGATGCCATTCTGAGGAGTATTCTCGCGAAATGACTGTCTTTGGACAACGATAGACATCTTCGCCAAACATCTCAAAATGCTTATGCTCAATAATTCGTGTGTATGGAACCTCTGCGTCGGTAAAGTTCATAACGGCATTGCCTTGATAGTTGGGCATATCTAGTGTCTCTTGCTCAAATCGAACACTACGCCATTCCAATTGGCCAAACTGATAATCAAAGTATTCGTCGATTTTTCCTGTGAAGAGGATATGCTCGGCAATGTTTTCCCAATGCTGTCTGTTGTCAAAGAAATTGGTGTTGGTTCTCGTCTCAATACCCTCTAATAATCCATCAATGAGCTTGTTAAAACCACCCATAGGAATACCTTGGAAACGGTCGCTAAAATAGTTGTTGTCATGAACAAATCGGACGGGTAATCGTTTAATAATGAAAGCAGGCAACTCAGTACACTTTCGTCCCCATTGTTTCTCTGTATATCCTTTAATCAGCGTCTCGTAAATATCTTTACCGATTAATAATAGTGCTTGCTCTTCTAGATTGCGAGGTTCTGTAACACCATCTGCTTTCATTTGTTCCAATGCTTCCTTTCGTTGCTCGTCAATCTTTTGACGAGCCTCTTCTGGTGTCAACACTCTCCACATCTGATAGAAAGTATTCATGTTGAAGGGCAGGTTATATTGCCTGCCTTTGTAGTTGGCGATAGGTGAGTTCGTGTATCGATTAAACTCCACAATGCTGTTTACAAATTCCCATAATCGTTTATTGTTTGTATGGAAAATGTGTGCTCCATATTTATGAACATTGATGCCTTCAATGTTCTCACAGTAGATGTTGCCCCCCAAATGCGGACGAACATCAATTACCAAGCATCGCTTGCCCTCATGCTTGGCTTTATAAGCAGCTGTTGCACCATAAATGCCTGCACCAACTATCAAAAGATCGTATTCCTTCTTGTTCATTGTAACTAATATTCTTGTAAATAGACTCGAGGCAATTGATTACTACGATGTATATTGCTTTTGGTTATGCATCCCCCATTTGCCATAAAGACTGTTTTGAAATGATAGCTGGAGATGAGATTAATTTCCCGATTTCCAATTTCGCTGTTAGAGCCGTAAGGAAATGCGAAATGATGAATGTCGTGATGGGTAATGGACTTCAATTTAGTGATACATCCGCTTATTTCATCGTTAAAGCGACTCTCTGAAACTCGATTCAGCGCAGGATGCGATACGGTGTGTCCGCCAATAGTACATAGGGGATCTTGGCTAATGGTGCTGATTTGTTCCCATGTCATGGCTTGTTTCTTAACAGGTCCATACCAATCAATATTGCCATCGTTGAATAATTGATTTAGTTGTTCGAAAAGATTCTCTTGGTTAAAACTGAGTATTTTTTCGCGTAACAGTCTGAAGGTGTCCCATCGTTGCTGGAATGTCTCGCATGGATAAGTGATGCCATCAGAGGTCGTAATGCTGTCGTTTCGAAGAATCATATCTTCAATTGTATCCCACCAAAGAATAGCTTTCCTGTCTATGAAATCTGTGGCAACAAATATGGTAAAGGGAACATTGTGGCGTTTGAATACTGGATAAGCATGTGTATAGTTGTCAAGATACCCGTCGTCAATGGTAAAGGCAATGAATGGATATTCAGGGAATTGTTTTTGTGCTATCATTAGACTTATCTCGTCAAGCGAGATGAACTGAAACCCTTTGGACTTGTATTTTAGAATAATCTTTTCTAAGAATTCTGGAGAAATCTTTAAATCTTCGTTTGTTGGGATTCTAGTTTTATCTTTGTTGGTTATATGATGAAGCATGAAGACAACGCCTAAGGCACCTTCCTTAATAAGCTGGTGCCTGCTAAGATAAGACAACATTGGGTATTGTTCTTTTACTACATGCTGATAGTAGATTCTACCAATCCGTCGGACTATTTTGTGTATTATAGTATTCATCTAAATAATATTTCTGCAAAAATACTGTTTTTTTCGGAAAAATTACTTATCTTTGCCCAATAAAATAAAGATAGACATGAAATTATCGATAATAACAGTGAACTATAATGATGCGAAGGGGTTGCAACGCACGATTGAAAGTGTCCTTTGCCAGACCTTTCATGATTATGAGTTTATTGTTATTGATGGAGGCTCAACGGATGGAAGTGTTGAGGTTATAAAGAGATACGAGAAGTACATTGATTATTGGGTTTCTGAGCAAGATGGAGGAATTTACCCAGGAATGAATAAGGGACTCCGTCAGGCAAAGGGCGAATATGTTAACTTTATGAATGGTGGTGATTGTTATCATTCATCTGATGTCCTTGAAAAGATTTTTTCCTTTGATACTAATGCGGATATTATTACGGGTGCTCATGCAGGAAGTCCTCATCCTAATGTTGGTCAGAATGGTATCTCGATGTATGATTTGTATACAGGAGCCGTTGATCATCAGGCCTCATTCATACGTAGAGAACTTGCGATGTGCCATCCTTACGATGAGAAATATAAGATAGTTTCCGATTGGAAATTTTTTATAGAAGCTTTGGTATTGGATAACTGTAGTTTCTATTATACGGATACTATAGTTGTAGATGTGGATATGGGTGGTATTAGCAATACCAATTCGGAATTAGACAGGAAGGAGCGCCAGTCGGTGCTAAAAGAACTTTTTCCGGAAAGAGTCTTGAATGATTATAGATTGTATGCTTCCATTCATCCCAGATTGTTGGAATTAGCCACTCGAATTAGCAAATCACAGACCATATTGTCTGTCATTATAAAGATGTCTAAATTGCTTTTGTGGCTTAAAGGTGTCTGAGTCTGTATTGACAGTCGAGTGCTTTCTTTATAATTTTAGCGATGAGGAACATGCGGTGGGCTGCAGCCCATAATTCGATTCGTAGTTTCCAATCAAGTTGTTTGAATTGCCATATATAGCGGTGCGTTTCAGGGAATACGTTAAGCCAATAATGATAATTGTCTATATTGTCAAAGTTGATGACAAGTGACATCTTTAAGGAGAATTTTCGGAATTCAATTTCTTGGGCAAATTCGTCATAACGTTGGCATGACCTCATCAACTCTTCTATCTTGCGTCCTATCATGATGCCGCTATCAATAGTGGTCCGAGTATGGTGAAAGGAGGAAGAATAACATGTGTGTCTGTAATGATAAGGAGCGAAATCTATGCCGATGATTTTTTTTGCATAAAGGAAAGTTTGTAAATTATAATACAAATCCTCACCCATATTCAAACCCTCAGGGAAGGTAATGCTGTGATCCGAAATCAGTTTTGTTCTTGTAAGAGATGTGCATAGCGATGGATGTATCTCACCGTTAATTAGTCGTCTGATATTCTCATTGACCGATTTTGCATATTGTTGCTGAAGAATGCTTCTTTTGTCAGAATATTCATGGTATATATTGCATCCGACGATGTCTGCTTCCGTTTTTTTAGCTTGTTCGTAGAGACTTTCATACATGTCTCTGTCAACCCAGTCGTCGCTATCTGCATGAATGACGTATTCGCCAGTTACCTGAGACATACCCACACGTCTGGCATTCGAAACGCCCATGTTTTTCCTGAGTTGTACAATCTTGATGGATGGCTGCAAATGAGGGTAAGATTCTATCGTTTGTTTCAGTTTCTTTATGCTGCCATCGCTTGACGCATCATCAACGAAAATGTATTCGATACCAGTCAATGTCTGCTCAAAAAGAGAACGAACACATTCCTCTATGTACATTTCCCGATTGTATATTGTGATGATAATGGAAACTTTTGGCATCATATCAATTATTTTATCATGCAAAAGTATAGAAATAATATGATTTCCTCAAATTTTAACCAATTTATTTTGGAAATTTAGAATAATTATGCTACTTTTGTCAAAACAATAGAGTTCAAAAATGGACGAGCATCAGATAAAAGTATCAATCTTAGTTCCTTTTTACAAGGTGGAAAATTATGTAGGTCGTTGTGTGGAATCTCTTTTTACCCAGACTTACAGAAATATTGAATACGTGTTTGTGAATGACTGTACACCTGACGGGAGTATGGAGGTCATAAACGAAAAGATTGACAAATACGGAATGACCGACAAGTGTAAGATGATTATTCATGAACAGAATCAAGGTATCTCTTCATCAAGAAATGATTGTCTGGACAATATGACAGGCGATTATTTCCTTTTTATCGATAGTGATGACTATATAGATAGGGATATGGTGGAGCTACTTGTTGAAGCTGCCGTGAAAGAGAATGCAGATATTTCAGGTTGTGGCTATATAGAGGAATATGCAGACCATAGCGTGGAACATCCGCAAAAATATACTAATGACCATGACGAAATGATGCGTGCAATAACATTGCTAACCATCAAAGGAGTGATGTGGAAGTTGCTGGTTCGCAGTACGATTGTGACTGAGCATAAGGATGAAGTTCGTTTCATTCCTGATAGGAATATGGTGGATGATTATTTTTTCTGTTGTCAGATATTCTACTATGCCCAACGTTTTGCAGGAGTAGATAGGTGTATGTATCATTGGATTCAATACAACCCTAACAATTACACCCATACTACAATTTTTGCTGTTGAAAGTCAAGCTGCAGCAATTCGTAAAACAGAGGAATTCTATCGCGAAAAGGGAATTTACGATGTCGTAAAAACAGAACTCATTCAGCGCAAGTTTATTAGTAAGTTACCTTTGCTATTTGATAAGGAATGTATTGATGTCGAGCGATGGAGAAATCTGTTCCCTGAGAGTAATAATGTATGGAAAAGCATGAGCTTCTCGTTAGGAAATAGGATATTGTTTATGTTGGCTCAATCGCCATTTTATAGACTTATTTACCATCTGAAATGATAAATATGTTTACCAATAACATCCATCCTCAATATCCGAGGACTTTTGTGGTGTTTCTGTTTCGGATGGACGAACCCAATAAGGCGTCATAAATGACAGATAGTTTTTCCCATTAAAACCATAATTGGGATCTTCCCATCGTTTACCCTTTATACCAAATAACAATTGAGTCGCTCCACCTAAATGGATAGCTTTTTTCCCTTGTCTTTTGCAATGAGCAGCTAGAGGGAAACCATATGCGCCGCAACCGATAATGCATATGTCGTAATCAATCATGTCAATTTCATTTTGCATATAGTGGAGGGCTTCAAACCATGTTTCAAAATTGTCAGGCTTTTGACCTGTTATTGATTGTACTGCTTTTAGTGTTATGAGGGTAAATTCTGGAAGTAATCTAGGGTCTTTATGCACATGTGATCTTTGTGCATATTGTGCTTGTATTGTGTCTGTAAAAGGATGAACGACTAAGACTTTCTTACCCTCTAATGCTAAGGTCCATGGTTCGCTATCACAACCCCATGCTGGGTTTAATAGCTCCAAATCTATAAATGTTGCTTTTGATAATTTATCTAGGAAATATCCTTCTTCTTTACACCAGGATCCTAATACGTCGAGCAGAGGCATGGCACTCATCATCTCTTCTCCAAATTTATCTAATTGCTCTATGCTTGGAGAGAAAAAACCTGCATTATAATACATCCTGTTAATAATGCTTTCAGGATACCACCATATATCACTCTTTCCACGTACATAATTAATTAGATTGTACTTGTAAAACTTTCGGTTTCTTGTAAACACGGTACATTCTATTTCATTGGAACCAAAACGTCCAATCATACATGGCTTGTCTGAACTAAGCAAATCGTATATAGTCTTATTTGCAAATGTGGGGTCCCTATTGGGGATGGGTTGGGGTAGTATGTATTTGCCGAAAAAAGTAGCGTAAAATTTTCTCGCTGCGTTGAAAAGCTTGATTATAATTCTGTCAGATAATGAGGCCATAAATGTTACTTTTTGATGTGAAGAATAGAAAGAATGCGCATGTAAAAATCTTTGGCACCTTTACAGAAAAGATAAATAAGAGTTAAATTGATGGCAAGATAAATAAGAACCCCTATGGTGGCAATATAGAATAATTGCATGTAGTTTTGAGGAGTTGAGTCAAACATCTCCAATAATGCATGTGCTACAGCAAAACTGATGATAGATACGATGAAGTTACGAGAAGCTCCTTTCCAATACGTAGAATAGCTTAGGTGTAGTCCGGAATGAAAAAGATAATAAGGCTTCCATAATAAACCTATTAAGGTTGTAGTTATAACTTTATTAAGTAAAATACCAGCAATTCCCCAGAGATAGCCACCAATTAATGTAATAACTATTGTTAAAAACAATTCTAACCATGCTGTCCATGTATCAGCAAATAAACCATGTGTGGCATTAAACATGTCAACACTTCCTCTTGAAGTTCCAATGTATATAGATAGAACTAATAGTATGAGTATTTCGCGTGAAAGAATATATTCTGCCCCTAACCAAAGACTAATAAAGGGTTCCATAAAATGATATATAGAGAAGCATAGGAATCCTGCTACAAAGTGACGAATGGTTGTTATTTCCCAAAATACTCTCATAATATTTTGTTTATTTCCTTCTGCGACAAGATTCCCAATGCTTGCTTCCATACTACCTAAAATAGAAGTAAACAATTGACCCACTTTGGTTGTTATAATGGTATAATTCCCATAGAAAGCAACCATTTTAAGTGATACAAAAAGGAAAATGAACAGTTCGTCGCTTTTGTATATAAGGAAATCTTTTATCTTATGAATGAATATCTGTCGTGTGTATGTTAGTATACTTGGATATTTCATAAGAAGTGCACGTCCTTTTGTTTTGTGTGTCTTGAGCCATGGATACTCTTTATTAATTTTCCAATTCAGTATAATACATCCAATAATTCCAAAAATAAATTCAACAGCTACCCATAAATATAGGTTTTTGTAATTGTATGCAAAATAAATTTGGAGTAGAATCTTAGCCAAGTTGGCTGATTGAGAATAAATTGCAACAAGATAATTCTTTTGATCAGCACTTAAGAGAATCTGTCGATAGTTTATAAAATAGCCAATTAAAGACGAACCAAGAATGGAATAGAAAGAAAAGTAGACAATGCCTAATCCCAGTTGTGTATTCCCGAATATAAAAGGAAAGAAAAAACTAATCACTATGCCAGCACCAAGTATAATGCCACCAATCCAATTGTACAAATAGCCAAATACAGATAGGATTTCAGATATCTCAGCTTTGTTTTTCTGTTGTAATGGCTTATATAATAAATAACCAATACTTCCTCCAATTCCTAATTCAGCTAAATTTAAATATCCTAAAATATTTGAAAGAGTGCCATTTAAACCTATAAATTCTGCTCCGAGACATTCTAGAAATATCTTTCGAGAAAAAAAGGCCAAGAAAAGTGCAAGGAAATAAAAAATTAGATTTACTTCCGCATTTTTTAGACTTTTGCTGACTCGTTCACTCATTTATTTTTCAAATAGTGTAAATCATTGATAACTCTCCTACATAAAGCATGCCAATTGTTGATATTTAGTCCTTCATGTGCATCATCAAGAGACATGATTAAAGGAATGTGTTTAATACGTAGATGATAATGTTCGCAGAATACATTGATGAGTCTCTCACTCATATATCCGTAGATGCGACTTTGGACAGGATCGTCAATGGGGGGGATACGACGTTCCACCTCAAATAATATGTTAAAGAGCCATTCAGAATAAGCATCAAAATGCTTCCAACGAGTAATAAACATATTATAACCAACAGCTTTGTTGCTATGATCCATTGTCTTTTCAAAAGCAGGAATGTATTGCGGACTGCGTTCTTTGATAATCTGACGGAGCATCTCCCAATCCTTGGCAATATGATAATCACCATATTGTTGAGTGTTGCTAACTCGCCAATGGCGTGCAATAGGTAGGATGATGTCATATTTCTGCAGAATCTTTTCCAAATCAGGAAACTGATAGTCCGTTTTTAGAAATTCTTCTATTGAAATGAAATGCTTGTCGGCCGAGAACTGAGGCCATTTCTTGGTGAAATCGAAATAGCGACGATAATGATTCAGTCCTACAATATCTACATTCTTCAGGTTTTTCCATGCCCAATAATGACAGGTGAGTTCACAGAAATGAGGGTTTTTGATAGAGATGTTATCTCCTTCGTTATCTGGCTGATATCCCCCAATGGATTTATGAAGAGCTGCACCAGCCTGAATGGGTAGGAAATATGGATGCTTTGGGAGCTCAACTTCTTTGTGAGAACAAATAAATATCTTTATGTTGCTCATATTTTTAACCATGTTGAGTGTGAATGAAATTGTTATTCTTTCTGTCAACCTTTAAAATGTTCAATACCATTTTCCATACAAGTATTGTTAAAGAATGTCAAATACTGGTTCTTTCATGCTCTACTTATTTGTTAACCATAAGGCAAAGAAACGATCGTAAACTTCAAATACCCCCAAGTTTGTAGTGACAAAGTTCTTGTCTAATAGTCCTTTGATAGCAGACTGAACACTGCTAGCGGAAGATAGATGCCAGCGTTGTATAAATTTTGTCGAGGTGATTGCCTCTGCCTTTCCTGCTTTGCTGAGTGCTATAAGCAATTCTTTCTGCTTAGGTGGCAGTTGGAATAACATGGATTGGTATGTGAATTCATTTGAACGGAGGATATTGGTGATGGCAATGTCAATCAACTCTGCAGAACAAGCGGAATGTGGTGTCGTAATCGCAAACAGTTCGTTCATGAGACGCTGTACATACCATGTAATTCCTTCAAAACGTTCATAGACCGTTTGGAATACTTCTGTGGGAAGGGTCTTGTCTGACTCTTTAAAATGATGTTGGGCAAATTGACAGTATTTGTCAATAGGAATACTGTCAAGATGCATCATTCGAGTACTTTGATAAAAGGGACGGGCAGGGCTAAGAAACATTTCACCCATCATTGTACGCTGTGAACCAGAAAAAATGAACTGAGCATTTCGACAATGCTGGATATATGTCCTTAGTAATGCTTCTACTTTGTCATTAGGATAAGTGCTGATGGCTTGAAACTCATCTATAGCTATTAAGCAAGGCTTATCAGCAGTATTTATATATTGAAAAATCTCGTCAAGAGTGGTCCTTGGTAATCGAATATCGCCAATTTCTACATTCCAAGACGGATTCCCCATGGCATCAAATGAAATTCCAGATCGTAGAGAACTCAGAACTTCTGTAAATTTCTGCATTACTTTAGTACCAAGCGGGCGTAGCGATGAGAGCATTGATGCCCCCATTACAGCAATCATTTCCTCAATGTTCTTGGTAGCATAGATGTCAATTAGAAAAGTATAATAATTATTTTGTACATGGCGCTGATGAAACAAATTTTCGATAAGTCCAGTCTTGCCTATACGACGAGGGGCTATCAATGCAACATTATTGCCATTCTCCATTAATTTTTGCAATTGTTGTGTTTCTTCATTGCGGTCACAGAAATATTTTTCCGACTCGTAGCCATATAGGATAAAAGGGTTGTTTACCATAAGCGTTCTTTTTGCTAGCAAAGATAATTATTATCTTTCAATTATCATGCTATAATAATTGTTTTATAATAAAGTTTAACAACTAGTGCTTATTCTCTTTTTATTGTTGTTTCTTCACTGCCATGCTCCGTGTGAATGAAATCGGTATTCTTGTGGTTTATCTTGAGAATATTTAAGATCATCTTCCATACAAGTTGTGGTATGGAGAATAGTTTGCCAAACACAGAGTGCTTACGCAACTGGCGTGGGGTAGAGACATAAAGGGAGATACAGATAAACAAGAATAACAGCCACCACTTCACACACCATTCACGAGAGAGTAGGGTGATGAAACAGGCTAGCATGAAAGTCAGAACGATGAGCATGGATCGTGGAATCAATGCCTGTTGTACTGTCTTGTCAATAAAGTCTATGTTGCCCGTAACGATAGCATGAGGTATATAAGGAAGCATTCTGAACAGACTCTGGATTTGGGCAGTCATCCAACGTAAGCGCTGCTTTTGGAAGTTTTCTTTGTTGCTAACTTTCTCGTCGAAAACGGGGATGCTTTCTTCATAGTGGATGTATATTTCTTGCATGAGCAACAGGGCTTCCAATTCACGGTCTTCACCGGCAGTACTGAGTTTATAGACATTCTTTTTGAACCATTTGAAATCGAAGCACATGCCGGAGCCAATCAAGGCGGAAGACAAACCGATGCGGTTGTGAGCCTTGCGGAAAATAGTGTTATTGATTTCTTCACTGACACCGTCCAAAACGGCAATGTCGTTATTGCTGTTCTTGGCACAGCGATGACACTGGATGGCCTTATAGCCTTTGTTGCAAACATCATTGAGTTTTTCCAAGAAATCTGACTCAACAACATTGTCGGCATCCAAGATAACCACGTAATCGTAGTCTTCCTTTATCTGATCCATGGCATATTGCATGGCCTTGGCCTTACTGCTCTTTTCAAAAATGGGAGTCAACAAGGTAATGGGGAGTTCACGAAGCAGGTTGTTAGTCTCTTCTGTCATGTGGTCAGAAATAACGGCTACATGAAATTTTTTGTATGGATAGTATTGTCCAAGGGTCTTGTGTACTGATGGGACAATGACACGATCCTCGTTGTAAGCAGGGTATAAAAGAAGGAATTTATATTCAGGCTTTTCACGAGTTGATGCAAGTTTCTCTGAAAAATAAGTAACCAGGCGAGATGCTGGTTTCTTCCACATTAGGGAAACGAGGGCAAAGAACAAAATGTAAGCGCCTGAAGCTGCTAAAAGCAGCCAGAGGAAAATCTCTACAATATGAATAATTAGCCAAATCATGATTGATAGTTATAGTTTTTTGTTAGTGTATTCTTTGAGGCGTTTTCCGATAATAGTCCCGGAGAAAAGGGAACTGAGAAATATCAGGGGCAGCATATAGAATGTCTTATCCCATTTGTCATCGACCAAGTAATTGGGAGTGGCTATGGCAAAGATGAACAATACGATGGCGAATAGGGCCCACCATTTCAGGGCTAAGGTGAAATAGATGAAAGGTAGTACTATTCCCATCAGTAGAATGATTCCCATCATAATCATACGGGGAAGGATCATCCATTGAATAATTTTATCCATCAAATTGTAGTGCTTGGTGAAGATAGCTACTGGAAGATAGTGAATATTACGTGTAATATTTGAGAATTGTGATGCAATCCAACGGCCCCGCTGCCGACTGAAATCCTCTGCATTTCGATATTTTTCCTCAAAGACGAGGATGTCATCGAAATAATCGATGAAGATATGCTGGCGTAGCAGGCGGATTTCCAATTCCTTATCGTCAAAGATGGTGTCAATGGTCATAATGTTCTCCTTGAACCATTCAAAATCGAAAGCCATAGCAGAACCTGCAGATGCAGCGGAAAGACCAAGTGCAATGTGACCAAGACGGAAAATGGAGTTGTTTATTTCCTCGAAGGTTGAACTCAGACGGGCAGAAGCTGTGTCTCGGTTCTGGGAAAGACGATGTGCCTGAATGGCTTTTGTACCAGCAGACTCGTAGGCATCGTTCATCTTCTCAAGGAAATCGGGTTCCACGATATTTCCGGCATTGAGAATCACCACAATGTCGTAAATCTTGAATTGGGGAAGGTTGTTGATAGCCAACTGAAGTGACTTGGTCCTGGAACTTTTTGCAAAATTAGGGGTTAAGAGTGTCACAGGCTGTTGAGCCATGCGGAAATTGCTAATCTCGTCGTTATGGTCAGAGATGACAGTGATGTCAAAGAGTCGTTGTGGATAGGTTTGTCCTAATGCGGCACGTACCGTATGCTCTGCTCCAAGCCCATTCTTATAGACAGGAATCAGGATGATAAAACGGTTCTGCTTTTTGGCTTTAGGGATCTCGGTATGTTTGCCGAACAAAGATGCCAGTGCAAACACCGCCAAGTATAGAACGGTGGCTGACACGAATATGAACAGTGTTATATCGACATAATATATGATTCTCCAAAAATCCATCATGTTATCGTTTTATGAAACTGACAATACCACGAGTTGTGGCTCGAACTAAGTCCCAGCGCCGTTGGAAAACATATTTCAGCATATCCCTGGTGGCGACAAGGCTTATCAGATAGAGATAGGAAATGTACTTGACAGCTCCTTGCAGGTTGCGTTGAGCAAAAAGAAGTCTGTTGCGAGTAATATAGTAAGTCCTCAAAGGACTGTTCTGTCCTGTAGTCTGGCTTTCTTTGTGGAAAATGGTACAATCTGGTTCATACCAGATGTCATAGCCTGCACGACGAATCATCATGGACCAGTCGAGCTCCTCGTAGTAGAGAAAATAACACTCAGGCATCAGACCTGCTTTTTCGATGACTTCTCGTTTGACCATCATGGCGGCCCCATGTGCATATGGGGTAGGATGAGGCGTATCGAATTGTCCATGGTCAACTTCTCCACATCCAATGGCTTTGTTGCGCATAGTAATGGGGGAGAGTGGAGTATAACCGGCAAACTGGATGGGATTGGCCCCCCATGAAAACTTGATTTTGGGACAGACCATACCAATCTTAGGAGAGGACTCTAAGCGAGTGATAAGAGGTCTGAGGTCTGAGGTCTGAGGTTTGAGAATAGTGTCGTTGTTGATGAAGAACAGGTATTTGCCTTGAGCTGCTTTGATACCCAGATTGTTGCCGCCTGCAAACCCTAAGTTTTCTTTTGAACGGATGACTTTTACTTGAGGGAAACGCTCTTTAATGATAGTAGCTTCATCTTGAGCAGAGGCATTATCTATCACGATTACCTCTATGGATTTATCCTCTAGGGGTAATGTTCCTATCAATTCGCAGGTGTCTTTCTGCCCGTTGTAATTGATGGTAATAATAGATAATATTACTATATCCAATTAAAAATTGATTTAACTCGTGATTGTTTCTTTTTCTCTAATTTTAATTTCTTTCTCTCTTCTTGTTTTGCAAGAAGTTTATTTTCGTATTCAATCCATTCGCTTTCAATATGTGGAAGAATATAGACAATGGTCAGACCTCCGTAGAAAACCAAACAATTCGGGAATTGCATTAAAACTTGGTTCCCATATCCACCTAATTGTTGGGACACGAATGCACAACAAAGCCCTGCACCTATACCCCGTAAGGAAGAACTTTTTATTTTGAAAAATACAATTCTGCATGCACCTATCAACATAACAGCTGTACATATTAAAAAAATGGTAATTCCAATAATGCCTGTGTGAATCCAAATAAAAACATACTCGGAATCAGGAGGAACTGTAGCCATAAATGTGTATTTATTGTTGGTAGGAACATTTAGGTAACCAATATTCATGCCAATTCCCCAAGGTGCTTCTTTCATGTATTTTTTCATGGCTTCCTGGTTTATAGTTCGTTGATTTGCGGAGGCATCATTTTTGTCAAAAGCTGATCGCATTCGGCGGATTTGCTGATTGCCATTGCCAATTTTTGTAAATGCAAGAAAAAAAACAAACAGGGCAAATACTATAGTAAATGGAATTGCAATCTTAATAGACTTGGATAAAAAGAGGTAGGCCATGAAACCCGCCATCAAACAGGCAATGGCAGTACGAGTTCCAGAAGGAAACATCCCCCATGTACAGGCTGCTCCAACAAGCAGAAAGAAATATTTGTGTCGTTTGATTTTAGATGTAATACCAAATATTATGAAAGCCACAGCTGTGGAGGCTATACCAATACCAAAATTCGCAGCATCGCTATAAATAGAAAAATATCTGATTAAAGTACCACCATATAGGATATGCGTTAATCTTCCTCTTGTTTGAATCCATTGATTCTCTGCATCTGTTAGTCCTATATTTTTTTGTTTCCATACCCAAAATGCGGCAAATAATGCAAGTGATCCCCAAAAGAACAGGTATTTAATCAAAATATTGGGTTTTGATATATATATGCTAAAAACAATAAAAGCGTACATCAATTGGAATGCCATCATTCTTGCTGCAGTGTACCACCCCCCAACATCAATGCCTATGCCACAAGTGTCATTTAGAACTTCAAGTGTACAAAACCCACACCAGATAATGAGGGAATATAACATGATATTGGCAGTTCTCTCAAATCTTGCCTCTTGTATATTGATGATAGCCAATGCAATAAGAATGATTTCTAGTATTTCGTTGTAAAGAGACATTGGTATTCCTGATGGCATTGGAGTGTTTTTCCATTGTATGATGTAATTTATAAATATTAGAGCCCAGAATACGAGCATTTTATAACGAAAAGCAGAAATGATTATGATGCCCAATATCGGTGATAAACAAACTAATGCAAAGGCATTAAAGCCAACACTGACAAACAGAAATATAGAAAGCAAAAACAGGAGAAAGAGTAAGGATACTCTTCCTCCGTGCTCTTTTACATATAACTTTATCGCCTGATTTGTCATTTATAATGAATGTTCGTTTTCGGTTGCTGTCAAGCCTAATTGTGATATTCGATATACAAAGTTGTTGAATCTAGTGTAGGGCGGTAATTGTCCAACAAACTCCTCTACTGCATATCGACTGGCTTCTGTTAGGTACATAAAGAGTGTATCTTTATGGTCCTCATCCAACATTGTCTGTAACTCCCTCAGCGCTTTCTGGTCCACATCTTTCCATGTACGATTGGCTCGTGTTACCATCAAATTGATTGTGCCCATATTCAACAGAGCTGGTGAAATAGAATTGTCGTCCATATTCGGATATTCGATGATAGCTATCTCGTTGGGGAGAATATCAGGGCAAAGGTCTTTGATGCCTTTAGCTAAAATAAACTTACTATCTTCTGCCAGGAAATCTTCGTCGTAAGTCAGACGACGCACTTCCAGACCAATAGAAATCCAATAGTTTTCCAACTCTTGTGCCAAATAGCTTTTTCCGTTACCAGAGTCAGTGGAAATCAAGTTAAGTACATTCTGTTGGCCTTCTTTGAAGTGAGGAAGAAGTGATTTGCTTAATTGTTTCATGGCCATGTCTGCAATGGTCTTGTTGAAACGACGGTAACGTAAGTTGCTTTCTTTGGGGAAACAACCCATAACAGGAATCTGGGTAATACGCTCTGAACGCATACGGTCACGAAGTGTACGATCAAGCATTTCTATGATAAGGAACCACAATGCAGTTAACATAAAGGTTAACAACAAAGATCCTAATAAAATCATGATTCGATTGGTAGGTTGCGCATTTAATGGGAACATGGGAGGGTTTAACACACGAAGTGTTGCCGTGGACATTTGCAAGTTGCGTTGGCGCATACGAGCAGCATTCAAGGCTTTTAGCATCTCCATGTAGTTTCCTTCAATAAAGCCAATATGACGAACTTTTCTCTCTATCGTAGCACCAATAGGAGCGTAAAACAGATATTGCCGGTCCAAATTGTCTTTCATGATATCTGTTGCGGTCATTTCGGCTTTTGTTTTTTCCATCAAAAGCAACTGTTCTAGCCATCTCTCTAACATGTCATTGGCCTTTACGCCTGTTTCAGTACTAAAAGTAGAGGCTTCGATATCCTTCGTCAGTTGGGTTACACGACCTGTTGCTTTTTGCAGATCTCGTTGGGCTTTGGCCAATTCTTCTTGTGATTCATTGTTTTGAGCACCACCTTCGCTGCTCATGAGTCGAAGATTGGAGATGCGGGATTGAATTCGTGATATATCACGAACCTGTTTGGTAAATTCGGTATTGGAACGAATAATTTGTGCCCGGTTACCCAACTGGCGCTCCAAATAGTCAAGAAGGGCCTTGGAAGTGGTATAGTTCAATAATTGGTCATTACGGAAGTTCTGCTGCTGAGCTTCCAAACCTGTTAATGCTTTGGTCTGTTCTTCGTAATTAATTATTCGTTTGGAAATGTTGTATCGAATGAGGTCATCTTCTGCATTGGTCAATATTTTATAAAGACGCCCAACTTCTTTTTCAAAGAATCGTATAACATTATTGGTTTCGCCAAAACGAAGTTGTTGATACTGACGTGCAAATACTTTGTTTAGAATATCTAAGGTGTTAAAAGCAATGCCTGCATCATTTGCAGAGTAACCGATATCAATGATGTCGCTTTGATCTAATTGGAGAACTTTTAAACGAGAAGTAATGTTATCTATACCGAAATATTGATGGTAATTGAGAAGTCCAAAAATGTAGTTGTTTTGAGAGGGCTTTTCGTAGGCCTTTAAATTGGCATAAGTCTGATCCTCATTGTTGCGATTAATGAGCGCTTTGACTTCAGGAGGAACTGTAGCATTTAACTGGCGGAAATGCTCTGCAGAAATATAGTTGTTGTCCTTGTTAGGATTACCGTACATCATGCAACGACTAAAAAGGCGCAGTGCTACTTCGTGGATGGTATTGTCTGTTGTTACAATCAGCATTAAGTTGGTAATATTTGTCTGTGAATTTCCACCGACAGATCCAGTGGTACCTTCCAAATTATATCCTGTAATCATACCAGTATAAATGGTTGTATTAGTGTCATAGATACGTTCCATGTTACGAGTCATGAACCATGCTACGATTAATGAGATTATCGGCAGGATAATTAGATACCAACGAATTTTGTATAGGAAACGGATAAAATATCTAAATAAATCCATAACAGTTCTTTTGAGTTATTTGTTGCTTTTTAATGTTTTGGCTGCTTTTTTTTGAGCTTTTAACTCTGCTTCTTCCATCTTACGATATCTTTTTTCTTCAGCCTTTGCATTTTTCTTTATTACTTTTTCAATAGCTCGATTAGCCTTTTGAATTTGTTTTTCAGACAATTCCTCATCTTCCAATGTGATATCTGTCGTGGTATTTGTTATGATGGGAGTATGGGTTAAAATCTCTAATGTAATAATATCTGTAGTGATTTTAGTTTGTAGTTCCTGATATCCCTGAACAACACCAATTTCTCTCATTTTTGTAAATGCAAAATCTTCGATGGTCATATTCCCTTGATGGAAATCCTCTTGGTTCAATGCACCAGCACCTTGATAAATAGCTGCGGCTTCACTGGAGGTTTTTAATGCTACGAGGTTATTTGTTATACTAATGTATAGTGTCGCAATTTGTAATTTCAATTTATCAAATTCCTCGTCTTTTTTGAGGCGAGCTTGGTCAACTAAAAGTTTTTTACGTTTAATAGCAGCACTCAAATCGAGAATGTCTTCCAAAGGAACGGCTAAATTGATACCTACATTCCAATAACTCTGCTCACTACCTTGGTATTGCTGTAGTATCAAATTATGAGAAGTGGAACCCTGTCCCCACATATCCGTCTTACCATAGCTATAACTGGCATGTCCTGTGATATATGAGAATATGTGGCGTTTTTGCTTGCCCACTTCTGCTTGAGCAATTTCCTGAGCTTTATCAAACGAAAGAATGGTAGGATTTTGCTTGGCGTTCTCGTACAAAACACCTAAGGGGGGCAGGTGGAATGTAGAGAAATTAATAGTAGAATTCTCGCTAGAGTCAAAGAAACCGGCGCTGATACCACTGTTTACGTATTGGGCAAAACTTGTTGTAGCCGTAGCTACCAACAAAGATGTGAGGAATATATGCTTGAAACTGCTCATGAAGGATGTCGGTTTAATTTATACGTTTCCTTTCTGGACGAAAGCCGTTAACGTACGTAAGATAATCTTCATATCAAGTAAAAAACTGTAGGTCTGACCATAGGTGATGTCAAGTTGCTTGCGCTCTTCTGCTGACATCGTTCCACCTCTGCCACGCTCTTCGACCTGCCAAAGACCAGTTAGGCCTGCAGGGGCCATGAAACGGTCGATGCTGGAGTCGGCAGTCAGTTTCTCTGCCTCGTAGAGTGGGAGAGGGCGGTTTCCGACGACAGACATGTCGCCTTTGAGAATGTTGAAAAGCTGAGGGAGTTCATCAATGCTGTATTTGCGGATGAAACGTCCGACCTTTGTTACACGCGGGTCATTTTCTATCTTTACAAATGCATTATTGATTTCTTCTTCCTTCTTTTTGGCAAAATCACTTTCTGCAACAACAAAATCATCACCAACCAGCATAATCTCTTCATCGCTAATCATCATTTCAGATTCCATACCTGCACCCATCATAAGCATTTCTGCCTGATCGCCCAATGGAGCCGTGATGGTTGTCTTGGGTTCTTCCACCTTGTCATTGGCAGCATATTGGTTGTGGTCTTTGCTCAATTCCTTCAGACGGTCTTCTGCATCAACATACATGCTTCGGAACTTTAGGAAATCAAATATGGTGTAGTTAGTTCCTACACGTTTGGAGGTGAAGAGAATGGGACCTTTGCTCTCCAATCTGATGGCAAGGGCTGTCAGAAGGAAAACAGGTGAAAGGACGATGATGGCAAGCGTTGAGAATACAATGTCGAACATACGCTTCCACAAGGGAATCTTAAACTTTAAGATGCCATATTTGGGCGCTTCATCGTCGAACAGTACATTCTCACGGTCAGAGATGAACTGAATCTTCTTGCTCATCTCGGTAACGGATGCCTCAGGATGAATCGTGTCGTTAATGCCACATTTCATGTAAATGCGCCGCTCTTCTTCCGTCATGGTGTTTGTCATGAGGATGATATAAACACGAGGGCATTTCTTGCGCAAATAGGTAATCGCCGTAATGTCTTCACTACGGACGTTACGCTCAAAAAACACCAAGAAATGCTCGCTGGATACATGAGGGGTGCATATCTGAGCTGCATCCTTATAGGCATTCGTCATACGGACCAATTGTCCGGGTATGTATTTCAAACGTTCCTGTGTTTTTGAGTTGTTACCTAAATATACAACGCCAATCATATTAAGCTAAAAAACTTCTTTGGTTAATTGGGAAGGATTTTCTTAACACGAATCTTTAGCTCCATCGGATTGAACGGCTTGACAATATAGTCAACAGCACCAATCTCCAACAGGCGGATGCGCTCGCTGGTAGAATCCTCGCTTGAAAGCATGATAACGGGGATGTGGCGGAAAAGCTCGTTCTGCTTAATCCATTCCAAGAAATCGTCACCACGCATGCCCGGCATGCGTATATCCGATATGATAAGGTCAGGTGTGTTTCCTGCCTGTAACCATTTTACACCTTGAAGGCCATCAGGTAACCATTGAACGTCATAGTCACTCATCAAATAGATTGAAAGAACCTTTGCGATGGTCTCTTTGTCATCTAGTATTAATATTTTCTTTTTCATATATGAAATAAACTATAGTCTCTAGAAAGTATTCTAATGTGCAAAGGTAAAAAATTATTTTTAATTGTAGTCAAATAATGATAAAAAAATACCTAAAAAGGGCAAAAAAGTTGGTTTTTAAAAATAATTTAGGGAATTTTGTAGATGAAAACGTATTATCATAAGTTAATCTTTAAATATACAACTATGGCGAATAGATATTTATTAGGCTTTGACGTTGGTAGTTCTTCGGTCAAAGCGTCGTTAGTGAATGCAGACTCTGGTAAGTGTGTTGCTACTGCTTTCTATCCCGAGAAAGAAGCTCCAATCATGGCGGTCAAGGCTGGTTGGGCTGAACAGGAACCACAAATGTGGTGGGAAAATGCAAAACTAAGTCTGAAAAAAATCATGGCGGATGCTGATGTCAAGGGTGAGGAAATCAAGGCAATCGGTATCTCGTATCAGATGCATGGCTTGGTTTGTGTAGATAAGAATCTAAAAGCTTTGCGCCCTTCTATCATTTGGTGTGACTCCAGGGCTGTGCCTTATGGCGAGAAGGCTTTCAAAGAATTAGGTGCTGAAAAGTGTTTGAGCCATCTGCTGAATTCTCCAGGTAATTTTACGGCTGCTAAGTTGGCATGGGTAAAAGAGAATGAACCAGAAATTTATAATAGTATTTATAAGGTAATGCTGCCTGGCGACTATATCGCAATGCGTCTCTCAGGGACCGTAAATACGACGGTGAGTGGTCTGAGTGAAGGAATGTTCTGGGATTTCAAGAACAATCAGGTTGCAGACTTCTTGATGAACTATTATGGTTTTGACCGTTCTTTAATTGCAGATATTGTACCGACATTTGCAGAACAGAGTGTGGTTAGCACTGAGGCTGCTGAAGAGTTGGGGCTGAAAGCAGGAACTCCAATAACCTATCGTGGTGGTGACCAGCCTAATAATGCATTATCGCTGAATGTGCTGAATCCGGGCGAAATTGCGGCAACAGCAGGAACGTCGGGTGTGGTTTATGGTGTCTTGGGTGATGTTAATTATGATTCCAAGTCTCGTGTGAATACCTTTGCCCATGTGAATCACACTGCAGACCAGACTCGTCTGGGTGTTTTGCTGTGTATTAACGGTACGGGCATCTTAAATGCTTGGACACATCGTAACATCACTCCGGAGATTGGTTATGCTGAAATGAACGACTTGGCTGCCAGTGTGCCCATCGGTAGTGAGGGTGTTACGGTGATTCCATTCGGTAATGGTGCCGAGCGTGTGTTGGAGAACAAGGAGATTGGTTGCTCTATCAATGGACTGAACTTTAACAAGCATCATAAGGCTCATCTGGTTCGTGCTGCTCAGGAGGGTATTGTGTTCTCATTCTGTTATGGCATGGAGATTATGCAGCAGATGGGAATGGATATCCAGAAGATACATGCTGGTAAGGCTAACATGTTCCTGAGCCCACTCTTCCGTGATACTTTGGCAGGTGTAAGTGGCGCAACAATTGAACTCTACGATACAGACGGTTCCGTAGGTGCTGCCAAGGGTGCAGGTATCGGAGCTGGTATCTATAAGGACCACGACGAAGCTTTTGCTACGCTTGACAAGCTGCAGGTGATAGAGCCGGATGCTGCACACCGTGCAGAATATCAAGCTGCTTATGCTGCATGGAAAGATACATTAAACAAGCAGAATAAATAAAAGATAATCCCCCTTCTTTCTCAGGAAGGGGGATTTCTTTATTCGTAAATCATGGTTTCTTGTTTCCCTTGTAAAACTAACAAGGCATTGACGGCAAGTGCTCCCATCTCGTCTTCGCCAGGGAAAATATAGACTGGTGCAAGAAAGCCTATCCGACGACGCAGTTCGCTGACTATATAGTCACTATGAGCCATTCCACCTGTCAGTAGAATGGCATCAATTTTTCCACAAAGCACTGCACTTTCGGAAGCAATCTGTTTTGCAGTATGATAGAGCATGGCATCAACAATCAGTTGTGCTTGCTTGTCTCCTTTCTTTATCCGTTCTATTATCTCTCGCATATTATTGGTGCCCAGATGAGCCGTAAGACCTGCCTTTCCGGCAATACGCTTCAATAACTGTTTTTCGGTATATTTCCCGCTAAAGCACAGGCGGATGAGGTCGGCGGCAGGCAGACTTCCTGCTCGTTCGGGAGAGAACGGACCTTCACCGTCTAATGCATTATTGGCGTCAATGGCTCTTCCGTGATCATGAGCAGCAACGCTGATACCTCCACCTAGATGACAGATGATTAAGTTCAGGTCTTCATATTTTTTGCCAATTTCTTGGGCATAACGACGGGCAATGGCTCGCTGATTGAGAGCATGCCAGATGCAGATGCGAGGCATAAGCGGGGATCCGCTGATGCGTGCTAATGGAGACAACTCGTCAACAACTCCAGGATCAGCAATGAACGAACGACACCCTGGAATGGAACATGCTATCTCATGGGCAATCAGACAGCCTAGATTGCAGGCGTGGTTATGCATGACGCAGCCGTGAAGTGTGTCGTCCAGCATCTTCTGGTTGATTTCGTAAACTCCTCCGGCAATGGGTCTTACCAAGCCACCGCGACCAATAACGGCATCGAACTGAAGGGGGATGTTGGAACGCTTCAGTTCGTCTAGTATCAGCTGACGACGGAAATCTTGCTGCTCAGTAATGGCATCAAAGTGAGACAGTTCTTCTGCGGTGTGCGAAATGTTACGCAACAAGACGGGCTTTTCATCCTCATAGACTGCCATCTTGGTGGATGTAGAACCGGGATTGATAACTAATATTTTCATATAGCAGCCAAAGCAAGTGAATAATACTTGGATTCAGGGCTGTCTGCCCGTGATGACACGACACAGGGACACTGGGTTCCTTGTAAGACACCAGCAGTCTTTGCATAGGCAAAGAGGGTCAAGGTCTTATAGAACACGTTGCCTGCAACAATGTCCGGGAAGATGAGTGCATCAGCCTGTCCGTCAATGACGCTGTGTATTCCTTTCTCATGCAGGCTGACAGAATCAAGTGAGGTCTTTAGGTCTAATGGACCGTCGATGATGCAGCGCCCGTATTTTCCTGTTTGTGCTTCAGCAATGATATCAAGATAATCGGCGGTATAAGGGAAAGCTTTGGCGCTGACTTTCTCGGCACAATGGATGAGTGAGATGCGTGGCTCGTCAATTCCCAGTGCGTGACATACATAATTCATGTAATGAATCTGTTGACGGCGCTGAGTGGGAGTTGGAACGGGAATAACGGCAGCATCGGTAAAGAATAGCAGTTTCTCATATTTGGGAATCTCTGCCATGGCGACATGGGTAAGAACGTGATTGGGACGGAGAATGCCATTATCCTTGTCCAGAATGGCCCGTAGCAGTACATCGGTATTAATGAGTCCTTTCATGAGAATGTGTGCCTCGCCGCTTTTGCACATGGCTACAGCTCGGCGGGCACACTCTTCCTTATCGTCACCATCGACATAAATGGGTTCTATAAATCCCATCTCCTTGCCCTTTTCTACTGCATAGCGAGTGCTGGCATCATTGGCAGACACTACAGCAACACGTTTACGGTCTCCACGCTCTTGCAGGAAGACAATCATGTCGTTCAGGGTTTTTATTGGTTGCATAGGCTTTATGATGTTTGGTTATTTGTTATTCAAGACTTTGTTGATACCACTCAAATAGTTTTCTTACTCCGTCTTCAATTTCCACCTTGTGTGTCCATCCGAGGGAGTGGAGTTTCGATACGTCAATGAGCTTGCGCATCGTACCGTCCGGTTTGGATGTGTCGAACTCTACGGTGCCTTCAAATCCAACAGCTTTTACTACCAGTTCGGAGAGCTCACGAATGGTCAGCTCCTTGCCGGTTCCGACATTGATGTGGCAATTACGGATTTCACCTAAAGAAGGAATGGCTCCACCGCGACCGGCACTATGGTTACGGTCAACGGCCCCATCGGTACTTGCTCCGTAGTGCACGCTAGAGTATTTCTCTATACCTATGATGTCGCTGAAGTTCACATTCAAGAGTACATGGACACTGGCATCGGCCATGTCTTCACTCCAAAGGAACTCGCGAAGAGGTGTTCCTGTGCCCCAAAGGACAACACGATTGTCGTGAATACCGTATTTGGCGAGAACACGAAGTACTTCTTCTTTTTTAGACGAACACGAATCGCACGGATGACACGAATCATTAACCAGTAACCCTGAACCATTAACCCCCTCTACTGGACGTTTGTTGAGGTCTGTGGCTATCTTGTCCCATGCTCCATCGTGGATGAGTTTCGCCAGATAAATCTTTCGCATCATGGCAGGCATGACGTGGCTGTTCTCCAGATGGAAGTTGTCGTTAGGACCATAGAGGTTGGTGGGCATCACGGCGATGTAGTTGGTGCCGTATTGCAGGTTATAGCTCTCACACATCTTCAGGCCCGCAATCTTGGCGATGGCATACTCCTCGTTGGTATATTCCAAAGGGGATGTGAGCAACGCATCTTCCTTCATAGGCTGTGGCGCATTCTTCGGATAGATACAAGTACTGCCCAAGAAGAGGAGTTTCTTTACACCATGAGCATAGGCTTCAGAGATGACATTGCACTGGATTTTCATGTTCATCATGATGAAGTCGGCACGGTACAGGGAGTTGGCCATGATACCACCTACGAAGGCGGCTGCCAAAACCACTGCATCAGGCTGCTCCTCGTCGAAGAACTTCTTGACAGCAACCTGATCGGTCAGATCCAGTTCTTTGTGGCTGCGACCGACAAGGTTATTGTAACCACGCTGCTTGAGGTTGTTCCAAATAGCGGAACCTACTAGCCCGTGGTGCCCCGCTACATATATTTTACTGCTCTTGTCTAACATTATTCTGCCATTTGTGCCTTAAGGAAAAGTTTCTTCACGAACTTCATGTCGTGCTGAACCATAATTTTTACCAACTCGGGGAAAGAGGTCTTCTGTGGATTCCATCCTAGTTTCTCCTTTGCCTTGGCAGGATTACCCAGCAGCTGGTCAACCTCTGCAGGACGGAAGTATTTCGGATCAACTTCTACGAGAACCTTGCCGGTCTTCCTGTCATAGCCTTTTTCGTCAACGCCGGCACCGCTCCATTCCAGTTCGATACCAGCCTCCCTGAAGGCCAAAGTCGCAAATTCACGAACGGTATGATATTCACCTGTTGCAATAACAAAGTCATCAGGCTCAGGCTGTTGTAGAATAAGCCACATGCACTCAATATAGTCCTTGGCATATCCCCAGTCACGCAGCGAGTTCAGATTTCCAAGATAAAGTTTATCCTGATAACCTTGGGCAATACGGGCAGCAGCCAGCGTAATCTTGCGGGTTACGAAGTTTTCACCACGGCGCTCACTCTCATGGTTGAACAGAATACCGTTGCAGCAATACATGTTGTATGATTCTCGGTAGTTCTTCATAATCCAGAAGCCATAAAGCTTGGCAACGGAATAGGGGGAACGGGGATAGAACGGGGTAGTTTCAGACTGTGGAACTTCCTGTACCTTACCATACAGCTCGGAAGTAGATGCTTGGTAGATGCGGCAGGTCTTTTCCAGTCCGCAGATGCGAACGGCTTCCAATAGACGGAGTACACCGACGGCATCTGTGTCTGCAGTATATTCGGGAACATCGAAAGATACCTTTACGTGGCTCTGGGCTGCCAGGTTGTAGATTTCTGTCGGGCGTGTCTCACCAATAATACGAATCAGGGATGAAGAATCCGTCATGTCTGCCCAATGCAAATTAACTAAACGGGCTTTCTTCATGTCTCGTACCCATTCGTCCAGGTAGAGATGTTCAATACGGCCAGTATTGAATGATGAAGAACGGCGCAGAAGTCCGTGAACTTCATAGCCTTTTTCTATTAAGAATTCTGCGAGGTAGGAACCGTCTTGTCCGGTAATACCTGTAATGAGAGCAACTTTTTTATTTTCCATTGTTGATAGTGTTTGTCAATGAGTAATATGATTTACTTTTTGTCTTCTCCCGAGAACTGCTTGATGCGCTGTTCCTCAGAGAGTTTGCAGATGAGTAGGGTGTCGTTGTTCTCTGCAACAATATATCCATCGAGTCCCTGAATGACCACTTTCTTCTCCTGAGTAGTATGTATCATGCAGTTGTGAGTATCAAAGAGGTTAATGTCCTGACCGATACAAGCATTGCCGTACAGGTCTTTTTTAGTTTGCTGCTGCAGGGAACCCCATGTGCCCAAATCACTCCATCCAAAGTCGGAAGGACGCACGAAGATCTCTTCTGCTTTCTCCATAATGGCATAGTCAACAGAGATATTCTCGCATTCTGGGAACAAGCGGTCTATGGTTTCCTGTTCTTTCTCGGTACCATAAATAGGCAACATTCCTTCGAAAATCTTGGAAATACCTGGTTGGTACATACGGAAAGCATTGACAATGGTCGAAACATTCCAAATGAAAATACCAGCATTCCAGAAGTAGTTGTTTTTGGCGATATATTGCTTGGCGGTATTTAAGTCGGGTTTCTCACGGAAAGAGTCCACCCGGAATATTTCTTTGTTACGCAAAGAGTTTTCAGATAGGTTTGCCTCGATATATCCATAGCCCGTTTCGGGTCGGTTGGGTTTCATACCGAGCGTGACGATAGCGTCACTTTCTGCTGTGAAATTCAAGCACTCGGTGATGACGCGACGGAATTCTTCCACGTTCAAAACCACATGATCGCTGGGAGAAACAACAATGTTAGCTTTCGGGTCTTTCGACTTGATGCGCCATGAAACGTAAGCTATGCAGGGGGCGGTATTGCGGCGACATGGTTCACAAAGAATGTGGTTGCGAGGCATGTCGGGCAGCTGTTCTGCGACAGTATCTGCATAGGTTTTGTTGGTGACAACCCAGACATTCTCGGCATCTACCAATGTCTGGAATCGCTCTACCGTCAGTTGCAATAGTGATTTGCCGATACCTAATACGTCAATGAACTGCTTAGGCTTTTCTGCTGTACTCATAGGCCAGAAACGGCTTCCGACACCGCCTGCCATGATGACAAGGTGATTGCTAATTTTTGCCATAATTTACTACTACGCTATAATTATTCGGCAAATATACGAAAAAATATGTAATCGAACAACAATTACTCCTCTTTTTTCTTAAAAAAGGCTTTTAAGGCGAAATAAATCAAGGCTATCACAACGAGGGCTATAATAAACAACTTGATATATTCGGCATATTCCGTTATCTTGTCGTTCAGTTGTTCCTCGGGGACTATGGCATGCAGATACCACCCAAGGGCCGCTAAAATAGCATGCCAGAAACCCGCACCAATGGTGGTATAGAATAGGAACTTCCAATAGTTCATCTTGGCGAGTCCTGCCGGGATGCTGATAAGGTGGCGGATACCTGGAATCAATCGACCTGTCAAGGTAGCAACAACTCCGTGGTCATCAAAATAATGTTCGCTTTTTTCTATTTTTTCTTGGTTGAGCAGGCACATCTTTCCCCACTTGCTGTTGGCAAACCGATAGATGACGGGGCGACCTACATAATAGGCTGCAATATAATTGATGGATGCCCCTATGTCTGCTCCGATGGTTGCAAACAGGATAACTAGGAAAATATTAAGATTTCCTCCTGCAGCGTGGTATGCGGCTGGTGTTACGACGAACTCTGACGGCACGGGGATAACGGTGCTTTCCAACAACATTAGAAATAGAATAGTACCGTAGTTCAGGTTGCTGAGTAATGATGTGATGAAATTCATTTTTTTATCTTGTTATTCATAAAATTGTAATAATCACTTACCTCTTCTCCAGCAGGAAACAGGAAACCTAATACACTTTTCGCCTCTTTGGGATATTTTTCGACAGTCAGCTTGAGATAATGGAGGAATTCCTCACGGAGACCCAGATCGTGGGTACACAGCGCCATATAGGAATAAGCATGCCCGATTGTGGCTTCGTCGTCTTTGTAATACTCGCAGACCCGTTTCAGTATTTCGTAACAAGCCTCTATATAGCGGTTGTCGTAGAGTGAAACAACGATACGAAGCATAATCTCTGCCGAGCAGTTGGAGTTGATCATGGCTTCCTGCCAGACCTTCTCAGCTTCTTCGGTTTGCCCGTTCTCCAAGAGGATATGTCCCTTTATGACCGATAGCATGTTGGGGTCGTCGCTCTGTTTCCCAATCTTATTGAGTTGCTCCAATGCTTGCTGGGGTTGCTTGAGAGAACTATAGCAGAATGCTAACTCTCTGTATATTAGCATACAGATAGGAGAATCCGAGTCGCCTAATTCTTCTGCTTGCAGTAAAGCCTCCAAGGCTTCCTGATATTTTCCTTGGTTAACTAGACAGACTCCTATATAGAAGAAACCGGCCTCGTCATCAGGTCTGCTTTTTGCATATCGCCTGAAGAAGACCTCTGCTTCTTTGTAGTTCTCCATGTTTAGCAGTGCGTTGCCTTTCGTGAGTAGTGCATCGGGATCCGTAGGATTGATGGCAATGGCATATTCGCTGCTGGTAATGGCGTTGGGGTAGTCTTCTCGGATGAGTTGTATGCCTGCAAGCGTCTTCCAATAGGTGAAGGAGTAGGGATTCCTGTCTATCAATTCCTTGAAATAGGTTTCTGCTTCCTCGTATTGTTCTATGCGGATAAGCAGATTTCCCATCAGCTCCTTGAAATCTTCAGAGTCGTCTCCTCGGCTGTACATCAGCCATTCGTATGCTTTTTCGTTTTCCCCATAGTCAAAGAAAAGATTGGCGCAGTCTTTGATGAAATCCTGATATTCGTCGGGGTCAATTCTTTTCTCGTAGTCGTGGAGATACCTGTCCGCTTCTTCTGTGTGGTGTTTGGCTATCAGCATTTCGGCTTGCAGATAATGGTAGTCAGGGTCATCCTGACTTTCTATGCAGTCGGAATAATGCTGGGCGGCTTCGTAGTTATCGTTCATTAAAGCCTGTCGTGCCTTGAAAACGTTTGGAAGTGTGGAGCCGGGGTAGAGTTGCAAAGCATAGTCAATCACCTCGTTGGCTTCTTCCGTCCGGTCTAGGTGGTTATAATAATCTGCAATATCTACAAGGTCGTCAGCATCCATAAAGGGGTGTTCTCCCACCTTTATGGATGCTTCATAGTTATTCAGTAATTCCCTGAATTCCTTGCTGTTAAAATAGTTCTCGTCAAACGGCATTATTTGTTTATTTTAGCCCAGGTATCCTTCAGTCCGACAGTCTTGTTAAATACCAAGTGGTGGACTGTCGAGTCCAGGTCGGGCGTGAAATATCCGATTCGCTGGAACTGTAGGAAATCGCCGGCTTTCTTCTCTTTGAGGTAGGGCTCTACATAACATTTGTCCAGCACTTTCAGCGAGTCGGGGTTCAGTAGTTCGCGGAAGTCACGCTCGTCGGCACTAGGATTCTCAATGGAGAACAGGCGGTCGTACAGACGAACCTCAGCTTCTACGGCATCCTGACAGTTCACCCAGTGCAGAGTCTTTCCCTTGATTTTGCGGTCAGCACCTGGCTGACCACTGCGTGTCTCAGGGTCGTAGGTGGCGTAAATGGTTGTCACGTTGCCTGCTGCATCTTTGTCACAGGGGTGATTCTCGTCACACTTGATGATATAAGCGTTCTTCAGACGCACCTCTTTTCCAGGAGCCAGACGTTGGAATTTCTTCTCGGCCACCTCCATGAAATCGTCTCGCTCTATCCACAACTCACGACTGAAGGTAATCTTATGTGTTCCGTCAGCCTCGTTCTCAGGGTTGTTAATGGCTTCCATCTCTTCAGTTTTACCCTCTGGATAGTTGGTGATGACAAGTTTCACAGGGTTCAGTACGGCGCTTACGCGGCAGGCCTTCTTGTTCAGGTCGTCACGGACGCTAGCTTCCAGAAGTGCATAGTCGTTCAGGGCGTCAAACTTGGTGTAGCCGATAGAATCGATGAAATTGCGAACGCTCTGTGAAGAGTAACCACGACGGCGCATGCCACATACTGTAGGCATTCGTGGATCGTCCCATCCGTTTACCAGTTTCTCGTCAACCAGTGCCTTCAGTTTACGTTTTGACATCACGGTATAGGTCAGGTTCAGACGGTTGAACTCAATCTGGCGGGTACCGTCGTAATGGTTCATGATGTCGGGGTTGTAATTGGCTGCCTTGCCCTCAACCTGCTGCTCTTTGATGTATTCGCGCAGCAACTCTACAAATTTGTCATAGAGAGGGCGGTGAGGAACGAATTCCAGTGTGCAGATGGAGTGGGTAACGCCCTCGAAATAGTCTGACTGTCCATGGGCAAAGTCGTACATGGGGTAGCAATGCCACTTCGTTCCTGTGCGGTGGTGTGGAATCTGGATAATGCGGTAGATGATTGGATCGCGAAAGTGCATATTTGGATTAGCCATGTCCAGCTTGGCACGCAGCACCATGCTTCCCTCTACAGCTTCGGGGGTGTTCATTTGGTTGAAAAGGCGTAGATTCTCCTCAATAGGACGGTCTCGGAACGGACTTGGTCGTCCTGGCTGGGTGGGTGTGCCTTTTTGCTCGGCTATCTGCTCTGAGGTTTGCTCGTCCACATAGGCCAATCCTTTATTGATGAGCCATACAGCAAAGTCCCACAGTTTCTCAAAATAGTCGGAAGCATAGTAGATATTCTCCCAATGGAAACCGAGCCATTTGATGTCACTCATGATATTCTCTACATATTCAGTATTCTCTTTAGTGGGGTTGGTGTCGTCAAAACGCAGGTTGCAGACACCGCCAAATTCCTCTGCCACACCAAAGTCCATGCATATTGCTTTTGCATGTCCAATGTGAATATATCCATTAGGTTCTGGTGGGAATCGGGTCTGAATTCGTCCACCATTCTTGCCTTCTGCTAAATCTTCTTTAACCATCTGCTCAACGAAGCTCAAGCTTTTTTTCTCTTCGTTTGCAGCAATATTCTGTTCTTCCATATTATATATAATGTGTAATTTTTTGCAAAGGTACGAATAAGCGAGGAAAATCCCAAAATAATTTTGAGAATTTTCGAACGAGGAATACCTAAAACTTAAGGTGGGAGGTTCTGCAAATTGAACCGTTAAACCCCAAATATGTTATAAAACATATAAAAATATTTGCATAATTGATTTAAATCAAGTAATTTTGCACTCGTTATCCTGAATACAATCTTTTTACCTTAAAGAAAACTAATACCTAATTTAGGTGAGATGCCTTCCGCTGTGAAGTGGGTGGCATTTTTTTATGTAATTATCTTCTGCTGCATCATGCCCTTAAAGTAAGATCCTTTTTTCATTGCCTTATTGTATGCCTCTTTCGTTAAGTGCTTTTGTGTATTTTTCTGCATTTTTCAAGTGCTCCTGATAGGTATGCGCAAAATTATGAGTGCCCGAGAAGTCCTCTTTGGCACACATATATAGATAATCGTGGGAAACGTAGTTCAGAACGGCGTCAATCCCCTTGATACTGGCTATCTTGATGGGGCCGGGAGGTAATCCTTCGTTGCGGTAGGTATTGAAAGGACTGTCAGTATCCAGCAATTTATTGTAGATGCGTCTCAGTTCAAACTTCTTCAGTGCAAATTTGATGGTTGGATCAGCTTGGAGAGGCATTCCCGACTTTAGACGGTTCAGGTACATACCTGCTATCATGGGCTTTTCAGCATTGTTCGATGTCTCCTCGTCAATGATACTTGCCAGTGTGCATACCTCGTTGGGTGTCATTTGCATCTGGGTCGCCTTGGCCTCCCTGTCGCCCTGCCAAAAGCGGTCGTGCTCCTTCTGCATGCGTTCCAGTAAGTCGTCGATATCCATGTTCCAATATACGTCGTAGGTGTTAGGCACGAACATGGCGGCAATGGTGCAGGTATCGTAACCCATTTTCTGACAGACCTCCTCGCTAGTCAGTGCTTCTGCGATGGTGGCAGAATCGAGCATCAACTTATGGGAGAGAATAGCGGCTAGCCGGTCCATAGTGCGAGCTTCGGGAATGGTCAGACTCAGGCTGGTCTGTCGTCCGCTTTTCAGTTTGCGATAAATGGTGATAGCTCCCTCGCCAGGCTCAATGGCGTAACGTCCAGTTCGGATGTGTTCTCCGTAACTGCTATGACGTATCAGCATGTTCAGCGTGGTTGTGCCAATTAACTTACCGAAGGGTTGTATCTTTGCGACAACCGAGTCTTGGGTGTCGTCTGCGTCAATATACACATATTGTGTCGTGTCGGCATTCAATACGGGCGAGAAAGCGTAATATATGGTAAGTCCGAAAATCAGCAAGAGTCCGCAGACAGCTATTTTCAAGTGGGTGTGAGGGGCAATTTTCATTTTTTTCATTCTTTCTTTTAATTATTTGGGTGCAAAGTTACTAAAAACTAAATAAAAAATGCTATCTTTGCAGAAAAGTTCTAAGCAGATGAAACTAAAATTCACAATACGATATAGAACCTCCTGGGGCGAGAGCCTGCATGTGCTCATTGCTTTTCATAGTAAGGACGGCATAGCACGCCAGCAGAACCTGCTAATGCAGACAGAGGATGGCGAGTTGTGGACGCTGGAGACCGCCGCTCTGGTGGGTCGCCAGCATCTTCTCTCCCATATTGTTTATAGCTATCAGGTGGAGAATGGCGAGAACCAGGTGCTCCGCAAAGAATGGGATATGGTGCCGCGCCTCTATTATTTCGATACGTCGAAGGATTATATTTTCCCCGATCAGTGGCGCGATAGTCCCTTGCCTTACCACCTTTACAGCAATGCTTATCGGACTACGGTTTTCGGCCGTCGTGACGAACAGGTGGAGGTTGCCCAGCTGCCATTGTTCCGTCGGACCATCGTGTTCAGGGTTTCCGCTCCGCAACTGAAAGAGGGTCAGGTTGTAGCCGTCTGTGGCTCCCATCCAGCCATCGGTTCCTGGAATGCCTCCCGCTATCTGCAGATGCAGTATGTCGGACAGCATGAGTGGATGTTGACAGTCAATGCCTTGGGATGGCTGATGCCTATTGAATATAAATATGTGGTGGTTGACGAGCAGACACATGCCTTGCTGAAATGGGAGGAAGGCGACAACCGTGTGGTCAGCGATGAGGTGAACGACGGTCAGGTGTTGGTGCTCTATGGCGAGCCGCTACGCTTGTGTGAGGACACGTGGAGGGCTGCCGGTGTTGTCGTTCCCGTTTTCTCGCTGCGTAGTGAGCATAGCTATGGTGTGGGCGACTTCGGTGATCTGCGCCGCTTGGTTGATTGGGCAGTTGCTACAGGCATGAAGTTCATTCAGGTGCTGCCAGTCAACGATACTACCATTTCCCACCAGTGGGGCGACTCTTGTCCTTACAATATCGTCAGTGCCTTTGCCCTGCATCCTCACTATATAGACCTAGAGGCGGCAGGACTCCTGCGTTCCAAGACGGTGATGACTCAGTTTCTACGCCGTCGCCAGGAACTCAACGCGCTTCCCATCAGCGATTATGAAGCGGTGGACCGTGTAAAATCTGAATACCTGCAGCAGCTCTTTGCCGAGCAGGGCAAGACGGTGATGGCTTCCAAGGAGTTCCAGACGTTCGTGGCTGACAACGAGAAATGGCTGAAACCATACGCTGACTGGCAAATGAGAAATGAAAATGAAGAATTGAAAGAATGTAATTCCTCGTTTGTCTATTTCGTCCAGTTCCTGCTCCATCAGCAACTGAAGGCTGCTGCCGACTATGCCCGCGAGAAGGGTGTCGTGCTGAAAGGTGACCTGCCCATCGGTGTCCATCGTGACAGCGTGGATATACAACAGTATCCACAACTATTCAACCTCGACTCCACGGCGGGCGCTCCTCCCGACGGTTCGTCGATGCTGGGCTATAACTGGGGCATTCCCACCTATCGTTGGAGCGATGAGCTCGTGGCATGGTTCCGTCGTCGCATGAAGCACATGGAACAATATTTTGACGCCCTGCGTGTTGACCATATTCTGGGATTCTTCCGCATTTGGGAGATTCCCGACCATGCTATCAGCGGGCTGTTAGGCCATTTCTCGCCAGCCTTGCCATTGACAGTTGATGAGATAGAGTATTTCGGACTGCCTTTCCGCAAGGAACTCTATACCCGCCCGTTCATCAATGACCGCCAGCTGGATCGGCTCTTCGGTGTCCATGCTCAGTATGTGCGCGACCATTTCCTGGTGAGTAAGGCTTACAACTTATACGACTTGAAGGACGACTTTAACACTCAGCGTAAGGTGGCTGCCTATTTTGGCGACCGCCGAGATGAAAACAGTCTGTGGATTCGCGATGGACTGATGCGCCTTATCAGCAATGTGCTGTTTGTTGAGGATCCTCGTCAGCCCGACATGTACCATCCTCGCATCGGTGTCATCAACGAGCCCGTCTTTGATGTGCTCAGCAGTGAGGAAAAGGATGCTTTCGTACGCTTGTACAACAACTATTTCTATCAGCGCCACTCATTCTTCTGGGGGCAGCAGGCCCTGAAGCGTCTGCCCGCCGTCATGAAAGAGTCGAGAATGTTGTTTTGTGCCGAAGACCTGGGCATGCTGCCCGATTGTGTGGAACCCGTACTCGACCAATTGCGCGTGCTGACACTTGAGATACAGCAGCAACCCAAACAACATGGCTTTGAATATGCCCATCTGGAGGCAAACCCCATCCGCTCCGTTTGCACCATCTCCACTCATGACATGCCATCGTTGCGTCTTTGGTGGCAAGAGAATCCTGAGCGTCGCCAGCGCTATTATGTCACCATGTTGCAGAAGGAGGGTAGGGCGCCAGAGCAGTTGCCTGCCCACCTGGCTGAGGAGATTATCGCCCGCCATCTCTACTGTCCTTCCATGCTCTGCCTGCTCTCGTTGCAGGACTGGCTGGCAATGGATGGCGAACTACGCTCTAAGTTGCCACAATACGAGCGCATCAACGTTCCCAGCGATCCCTATAACCATTGGCAGTATCGCATGCATCTTACCATCGAGGAGCTGCTTGCCGCTACTAAATATAATAATAAGGTGAAAACGATGATTCAACGTTCCAAACGGTAATGTACAAAGTTTTTATTTTCGACCTCGACGGAACCTTGCTCGATACCCTGCAAGATTTGGCCAATTCCGTTAACTATGCTTTGCGCCAGCATGCAATGCCTGAACATTCATTAGACGACATCCGCCGTTTCGTGGGAAATGGTGTGCGCCTGCTCATGGAGCGTGCCGTGCCCGATGGTGCAGGGAATCCCCAGTTCGAGGCAGCCTTTGCTACCTTTCGCCAGTATTATATGGAACACTCGCTCGACACCACCCGTCCTTACGACGGTATCCCCGAACTGCTCCGCGCCCTGAAGCAGAGAGGTTGTCGTCTGGCTGTTGTCAGCAACAAAATGATGGCTGCCACCCAGGAACTCTGTGCCCATTTCTTCCCCGAGATAGAAGTGGCTATCGGCGAGCATGAAGCCGAGGGTATCCGCAAGAAGCCTGCCCCCGATACCGTCTGCGAAGCCCTGCGCCAACTGGGGTGCGACAAGCATGGAGCTGTCTATGTCGGTGACAGCGATGTTGACATCATGACGGCGCGTAATAGTGGGCTGCCCTGTATCAGCGTGCTTTGGGGATTTCGCGACCGACAGTTCCTGACGGCCCACGGCGCCACTACCTTCGTCAGTCATCCCAGCGAGTTGTTAGGTTTACTGTGATGAATTCCTGACGACATCCAGCCCAACGGTTTCCCAGAGATAAATTGTTGATTGGGAGAGAACCTACTTCCTTTCCAAATACTATGGTTTTTGATTAATACATACACCGCCCGAAAGCTAATCAATGGCTTTCGGGCGGTGTTTTCTTCTACAGGTAACACCGTGCCTGTCCCCCTGTTATCCCTCAATCCTCCAGACTGCCTTTATACAAAGAAAAGCTGAGAATTCTTACAAAGTTACGAAAAAAGCTTGTAAAAGCGAAGCGATTTTGGAAGATTAACGCAATTCGGCCTGAAATAAAGGCAAAGAGGGGAAGAATGAAGAACTTCAAATTGGGTCAAAAAGCAAATTGGGAAGGATTGGTGAAGGAGTTAGGTTGCCAAATCGTAACCCGTTTCTTATTCCGCAAACTGCTACATTATGCATAGCGATGAATGCCAAAAGATATAGTAGTTTTGCAGATCATCGACCGCTACAAGCACCTACAAGAAAATAAGCTGGTGTTCGGCAAGATGCGCTCGACCTTTGGTCGCTTGGTTCGTCCAAGAACTACTGGTCAATGTGCAAGAAGTTGAAAAGGGTCATGAAAGAATGTGGCATCGAGAAGCAAACCTCATATTAATAACGGGCGATAGCAGCCTATCACATTCTTGTATAGTGCAAGCACTTCCTTCATGTTCTCCAATGCTTTCTTCACACCAACATTATGAGGCATTATCAGTTCGTTCATAGGCACTTCGTTTTGAGGTTATACACCTTGCCATCCTTATCCCTACCAGCCACAACATGAAGAATACTCTCCACATCCACAGGCTTATAGTACAGCTTGCGGTTGATTTGAGAATAGGCCCGCTCGGCTTTGCCGCTTGCCTAAGCAAGAACGTTCCGTTGTCACGAAGCGTTTGTAAAGTTCTTGGACTGATGTTCAGCATTTGGCATACATCTTGGTTGTCAAGCCAATCACCGAACCCTTTGTCATTGCCTCAACTTGCCATCTCCTTCATCTTTGTGACGAAGCTATTGAAGCTCGTCAGCAGCTCCTCGTAGGTACTGCGCTCAATTGATATAACTTCCATGTCTGTTTAGTTTTAAATTCTGAGCACAAAGGTACATCATGTTTTCCAGATAGACTCATTCTGAAAATTCTCTATTGTGAAATAACAATTCAGAGGAACATAATCCTAATGTCTGCCGAGCTTGCTCATCAGAGAGCAAACAAGCATCTTTGTGTGGTAGTCCACAGAAAAGTGCGTATTAGGCTACACCCTTCTACTGAACCTAATTGCGGTATTGCAAGCGATAATTGTATGATTCCAATTGTGGTATATGTATTAGGATAACCAAAAAAGCAAGTTTCATAAAGAAAAGATCCCAAAAATGAAGAAATTTGCAAAATCTGATTGTAATATGCTTTTTAATTTGTAATTTTGCACCATGTTCTTCGGAACAAAACTTATTGGAACAACGAAGCGTTATGCTCGACTTGCGAATAGAAACGTGAGAAACTTCTAAGAGTTGCAAGGACGGTGTTAACGGTTCGCGCTTATAGCGTGGGCTGGTTACTCCTTCTCAACTCAAGGTAATTCTCACGACCTCTATTCGAAGAAGTGGTATATCAGTGCCACGCTTCATAACATAAAAAGCTCTCATGGCAGCTGGAGGGCATATAATGGTTTGAGTTATGAGAAGTTTGACATTATTTCTTTTTTTTGCAATAGCATTGTCTTCCTATGCACAAAGAACCAATACACCCTATGTTTCTCAACAGAACAACAATTGCAAAATTGAATATGTTGAAATTACAGATAAGGCTACTATTGTATCTATCGTTCTTAATGGAAAAGGCGATGGATTTTGGACAACAATTAGAACGGTAGGTATTAGCTCAAATACAACAATAATAACATCTGATGGCTTTAATCAATACACATTCCCTATAAGAGAATTATCTGATGGAACTCAAATGCTTTCCTTAGATAGATATTACTCTATTCCAGGAAAAAAGAATACATATCGTTTGAATATGATTTTTGATAAGATTCCTGCAGGTTGCACGTCTTTATATATCAGTGAGAACACAAATGGAGGTTGGATATGGAGTGGTATTAATATAACCAATCCTGCATGTTCGACACCTCATAAGTATTTAACAGAATCTGAAATAAAGAATTTAATCTCAAATTCTAATGATGGTGTTTGTGGAATATATGAGGGAGTTGATGAGCAAGGATACAAACTAGCCTGTATCAAGGAAAACGGAGACTATTTTCTGGTCTTTATGGGAGTTAAAAACAATGATGGTAGATGGAATGTTGGAGATGTCAAGGCCGAATTACGTCCAAGTGCTTCAGCTGGATTGTTCAAAGCCACATGGTATATGGCTGACAAAAGCAAAAATAATGATGCCTATTTGGTTTTCGATGGGACTTCAATGAAAACATATGTTGCTAATGAAGAAACGAATTATTTGAAAATGTTCCCAACGGCGACAAGTGGAAGTGGAATTGCTTCGGCGGGTAGTTCATGGTCTGGAACAGGCTTTGCATTGAACAATGGATATATAGCGACAAACTATCATGTAGTTGAGAATGCAAATACAATTATTGTTCAAGGGGTAAGAGGCAATGCCAATGAAAAGTATAGCGCATCAGTTATCGCAACAGATAAAGTAAATGACCTCGCATTAATTCAGATAAAAGATAGCAGGTTCAGCGGATTCGGACAAATTCCATATAGAGTAAAAACCTCTACTTCAGATGTAGGTGAAGATATTTTTGTCTTAGGTTATCCGCTCATAACCACAATGGGCAATGAGATAAAGCTTACAACAGGAGTGATTAGCTCAAAAACTGGTTTTATGGGTGATGTCGCCTTGTACCAAATCTCGGCTCCGATACAACCAGGAAACAGTGGAGGACCATTGTTCGATAATCAAGGTAATCTTATAGGTATCGTGAACGCGAAACATAAAGGTGCAGAGAATGTTGGATACGCAATCAAAGCTTCATATCTAAACAACCTTGTAGAGAGTGTTACAAATAATTCTATTTTACCAAGCAATAATACGGTAGCATCTTTAAACTTGACCAACAAAGTAAAAAGCTTGGAAAAGTATGTATTTATGATCGTTTGCACAAATTAATATGGTGGTTATTGTGGCGGGGGGCACCTCTTCCCATTCCGAACAGAGAAGTTAAGCCCGCTTACGCCGATGGTACTGCAATGAAATGTGGGAGAGTAGGAAGCTGCCTTTGAGATAAAGAGCCGTGTTTAATTCGCTGATTGTCCGATAAGGCTCCGGAATGTCACAATTGGCTTAATTGTTTAATATATAATGAAAACTAATAAGCAGTTATTTAGAGTATGTTAGACTGGGCTAAAAAAGAAAGCTCAGTCAATTAGTAGGCTGGTAAATGACAATCCAGTCGTTGTTGGATGGATTTCTATTTCGTTGACCATATTAGGCTTATTGAATATATGGTTTTCAGTATCAAGCGTATTTTTAGCATTGCTGTAGATATACGGGGCTAAGAAGAGTAAGATAAAAGTCTGACATTCACAAATCTAAAAGATGAAAGCATCTCCCGGCACTTCTGTGTCGGGTTCTTTGTTGAGAATATTCACTTCAATAGATTCCTATTACCATTTCCTTCCAATACTTGCATTTGTTGAATGGCAATCTGATTTAGTTTGATAAGCCTCTCACCCTGTGGAATGCCCTCATTGATAAGTACAGCATTGATATTCTCCATGTTCGATAGACATATCAGCTCGTTGATAGTGGCATAGTCTCGGATATTGCCTTTAAAATCAGGATTTGCTTCTCGCCATTGTTTGGCAGTCATTCCAAACATGGCTACATTCAATACATCGGCCTCTTCGGCATAGATGATACTTGCCTGTGCAGGAGTAATTTCTTCAGGAATCAAATGACTTTTGATGGCATCAGTATGAATATGGTAGTTAATCTTGGATAGTTCTCTCTTTGCCGTCCAGCCCAACATTTTCTGCTCTTCGGATTTCAGTCGTTGATATTCCTTGACCAATAGCAGTTGGAATTTAGGGCTTATCCACATGCCAAAGTGGTAGGCAATATCGCGATGGGCATAAGTGCCACCATAGCGACCCGCTTTAGAAAAGATACCAATGGCA
>ODAJ012107300.1_pt1 | contig 82617 bp, 57 predicted proteins | sample 1539241 | NCBI WGS metagenome assembly ODAJ01 (sample SAMN02144231, study PRJEB22623) | gut metagenome | biome: sheep rumen | host: Ovis aries | place: New Zealand | reverse complement strand
CTAACAAATATACGGAATTGGGTGGTAAGATTCCCAAGGGTGCTTTGTTGGTAGGCCCTCCAGGAACAGGTAAGACCCTTCTGGCAAAGGCTGTGGCTGGTGAGGCTGACGTACCGTTCTTCTCTATGTCGGGTAGCGACTTTGTGGAGATGTTCGTGGGTGTTGGTGCCAGTCGTGTGCGTGACCTCTTCCGTCAGGCTAAGGAGAAAGCTCCCTGTATTATCTTTATCGATGAGATAGATGCCGTGGGACGTGCCCGTAGCCGTGGTGTTCAGATGGGTGCCAATGATGAGCGCGAGAGTACGCTGAACCAGTTGCTTACAGAGATGGATGGCTTTGGTACCAACAGCGGTGTTATCATCCTGGCTGCAACTAACCGTGCAGACATTCTGGATAAGGCATTGCTGCGTGCTGGTCGTTTCGACCGTCAGATACACGTTGACCTGCCTGATTTGAACGAGCGCAAAGAGATATTCCAAGTGCATCTGCGTCCTGTGAAGACTGATGATACAGTAGATATCGACTTCCTTTCTCGTCAGACCCCAGGATTCAGCGGAGCAGATATTGCCAATGTCTGCAACGAGGCTGCCCTGATAGCTGCTCGTAACAGTAAGTCTGCAGTGGGTAAGGATGATTTCCTGGCTGCTGTGGACAGAATAATAGGTGGTTTGGAAAAGAAGACAAAGGTGATGACTGCCGAGGAGAAGCGTACGATTGCCCTTCACGAGGCTGGTCATGCTACTATCAGTTGGCTCCTGCAGTATGCCAATCCCCTTGTCAAGGTTACTATTGTACCCCGTGGACGTGCCCTTGGTGCTGCATGGTATCTGCCCGAGGAACGTCAGATAACAACGCGCGAGCAGATGCTTGACGAGATGTGTGCCACCCTGGGCGGTCGTGCTGCAGAGGAACTCTTCACTGGTCACATCAGCAGTGGTGCCATGAACGACCTGGAGCGTGTTACCAAACAGGCATACAGCATGATAGCCTATATGGGAATGGCCGACGAACTTCCTAACATCTGTTATTACAACAATCAGGAGTACAACTTCCAGCGTCCCTATAGCGAAGCTACGGCTCAGCTTATCGATCAGGAGACACAGAAGATGATTGCCCAGCAGTACCAGCGTGCCAAGGATATCCTAAGCCAGCATACCGAGGGCCATGCTCAGTTGGCTCAGCTCTTGGTAGAGCGTGAGGTTATCTTTGCCGAGGACGTAGAGCGTATCTTCGGTCCCCGCCCCTGGAGCAGTCGTACAGAGGAGCTTCTAAATGAAGAAGAAAAAAGCCTCACCCCTAACCCAAACACCGTCGCGAGTGGGGACTCGCTCCCCTTTGTGGGGCCGAAAGCACATTCAGTGCTTTCTCTAAAGACCCCAGTCGCTCCCGTGGGCGAGGGGAACTCTGTGGGCGAAGGGAATACTTAATGTTCAATTCTCAATGTACATTTTTCAATGAAGAATCTACTTACCCGTGCATTAACAGGGTTTATATATGTTGTGTTACTGGCAGGCTGTACCATATATAGTCCTGTGACTTCCTTTTTCTTTTTCGGTATTGTAGCTGCTGCCACCCTTTGGGAGTTCGGTACCGTTATGAACCGATATGCGGGAGCCAGTCTGCCCCGTGCTATCAATGCATTGGCAGGGTTTATTCTGGTGGCTGCTGTTTGGCTTTACTGCATAGGCAGCGTGTCGGCAGTACGTATGGTAGCGCTGTGGGCTTGTCTTCTATTATATATAATGATTAGCGAATTGTATCGCCATAGTCAGGATTCTATCCGCAATTGGAGTCTTGCCTTGGCATCGCAAATATATGTAGCCTTACCCTTTGCCCTGCTTCCCCTTCTGAGTATCAGCTTTGACGAGGAGGCTGGCAAGATGGCTTATACCTGGATATATCCCCTTGCCCTGTTTGTCTTCCTTTGGGTGAATGATACCTTTGCATACTTGTCTGGTCTTACCTTGCACAAGTTCCTTCCCTGGAAGCTATTCCCCAGCGTTTCGCCTAAGAAGACATGGGTAGGCAGTACGGGCGGATGTATCTTTACCCTTCTGGCCAGTGTGGCCGTTTGGTACGTACAGCCTGGCACGCTTAGTTTGCTTCAGTGGTTGGGTTTTGCTGCTGTTGTGGTGGTTTCTGGCACGTATGGAGACTTGGTAGAGAGTCACCTGAAACGTCAGCTTAACATCAAGGATAGCAGTCACATTCTTCCTGGGCATGGTGGCCTGTTGGATCGCTTCGACAGTAGTCTGCTTGCCATCCCTGCCGCTACAATATATTTCTTAATGATCTAAAATGATGCGTATTATCCTTTGTTTCCTATTTCTATCCCTATTTAATCCTTTTATTTGCAGCGCTGATACACACAAACTTCCCGTCCTGAAGATTTCTTTTGATGGCGAAGTAACGCCTGGAATGGATTATGTGAATGGCTCCATGGTACTTACAGATACGGATGGAGCCGTAGTGGAGTTGCCCGCCAAGTTCAAAACGCGCGGTGCTACAGCCAGTCTGTATATGTGTAAGCCTTCTCTTAACATGAAGTTGCGTACCCCTGACTATTCCGAGGAAGCTGATTCTGCGCTCCTGGGTATGCGTTCCTGTTCATCCTGGATTCTGGATGCTATGGCCATAGACCGCATTTGCATGCGTAACCGTGTGGCCTATGATATCTGGAACGAGTTCTCGCGTTTGCCTTACGATACAGAGTTTGATGGGCGTAATGGCACGGAGGGAAAGTTTGTAGAGATGTATATCAACGACCGGTACTATGGTATCTATCATCTTATGGACCGTATCAACCGTAAACTCCTTAATCTGAAGAAATTTCAAGTAAAGGAGGATGGTAGTGTGTTGCTGAGGGGCGTACTATATAAGAGCGGTACAAATGATATCCTGAATCAGAATGAGCCCTGTTATAGCCCAGACTCCTCTGCCTGTGTGATAGAATGGCATAATGCATGGGAACTGTCTTACCCTGAGGAGTATGGAGGTGCTAAGATTTGGCAACCTTTGCAGGATGCAATATTGAATGGTCGTAACGTGAACTATGTCAAGCGTTATTTCTATCTTCAGAACTTAGCTGATTATCAGCTCTTTGTTATGGCGCTTTGCATCAGCGACAACTGGGGCAACAAGAATCGTTTCCTTAGTATCCGCAATATCAATAAGGACATTAACGATTCTGACCCTGCGGATTCAGAGCGACGTAAGTTTGTTGTCACTCCATGGGATTTGGATACCAGCTTTGGTGGTCACTATGAGGGCAAATACTACGATGGGAACTATACAGAGTGGCCTTTGAATGCGATTTTTAACAATACGGCTTATCCCTATGGATTTATTTACGGAGATGAGGAGTATCTGGCTATCCTTAAGCAGCGTTGGATAGAGGGTAGGGAAGGGGCTTTCTCGCCTTCCTCCATTAACAAGAAGTTGGAGCTTTACCGCGACCTCTTCCTCAACAGCGGCGCTTGGCAACGCATGACAGACCATTTCGAGGCACAAAAGTCACGCCCAATGTATGTTCTGGATTTGACCCGCGAGATTGACTTTATAGAAAAATGGTATGCCAATCGTTTCCGTGAGATGGATGCCTACTTCGGCATTAAGGAATCGGATACCGAGGATGGCATCACGGTAAGTGAAGAACTAAGAGTGAAGAGTGAGGATTCACAGCAATCTGCCATCTATGACCTCAGCGGAAGAAGAATCTCCAATGGACTAAAGAAGGGGATTTCTATTATCAATAATAATAAGGTGGCTGTTAAGTAAACCGCAGAATTACTCGTGTTCTAATCGCTCTTTTGCCTTATAATAGGCAATATATGAACTGAAGCCACTTTCTTGTGCAGCAGCATCCTTAGTAACATTGGGATGCTGTTTTATGTAATGTTCATAATACTCCAGCCTCAAGCGGTTTACATAACGCGAGAAACCGCCATAGCGTGTTTTGAAGACATGTGAAACATAGGTGCGGCTATAGCTGCAGTGTTCCACTACATTATCTATTTTCAAGTGAGGATCAAGGAAGCCTTTTCCCTTCTTCACATAATTCTCGATTTCTTCGATTATCTTTTTGGCTCGTTCTATAGCCTGCGCATCATGCCAGTCTTCTTCCTGCTCTGTGGAATCGTCTTCTGTATCTACAACCATATCCATACGTCGCCAAGGTGGCATAGCAATGAGAAGCATCGTAATGTTGAAGAAAGCCAATAATACATTGCAAACTGCCATTATGCGTGGGCTATCGAAAATAACCCCTGGCCATATTAATGGTGTGAACCATACAGGAGCCAGCCATACACGACGGGCAAATACTTCGGGGAAGTCATCGGGGTTAGAGTAATTCTCGTCGCGTGTCTCGTTAATCCATCTGCGTACTTGCCATACGGCCAGGGCGCAGTAACCTATCATGACTATTGTCGTGGCAATGACCACTTTGTTCCATATCTTGGAAACACCCGGTTTTAGTATGCCTCCTGGAATCCAAGCATCCAGCATCAATGGAGCCATGGCTATACTAACGACGATGGCTGCAATCCAGTTGGCGTTCTTCCAACTGTTCCATTGTTTCACAGACCCAAAGTAACAGAATAATAATGCACCCGCATAAAAATAATACGTACCAGGAAAATACATCTTCCAGAGCGTCCATGCCTTGGGGTTTGTCGGGTTGAGAATATAAGGAAGCAAGACGAAGCCTATCATATAGATAGCAACCTGCAACTTACGGTCGGGCCAGATATAAGAACGCTGATGTTTAGGAGCCTGACAGGTATGGAAGCATCTTACAATAATGAAAACCAGGCAGCTTGTCAAATAGAATGATGCTGCTATGCCATACCAGTATAAAATGTCAGTGTGTATCATTTCGGAATGCAAAAGTATAAAAAATGTGAATAGTTGCAAAAATATATAGAAAAAAAGTAGCTAGAAACTAATAATTATTCGGAAAAATGGGGATAAATTCGTTCAAATCGTAACTTTTTTGTGGTAAAAAGGAATGTTTTTTATACAAAAAGGAATGTTTTTGTACGAATGGGAATGTCCCTTTCTACTTATATATAATAAATTTGTGGCCAAAAAACTGTTTTTCGACACACATAACAAGATTTTTTTTATTTATGCAGGTAGTGGGAAAAATAAGATGGCAAGAGCATTGGCTATGCTGGTGCTGGTCTTATTTGTGTTCTTTCCCCAACTCCCTTGTGCCATGAAACAAAGGAAGCTAAACTAACGAAAGGTAAAACAAGAAAACTATATTAATCATTAAAATGTTTAAGGAGATGAAAAAAAAGAATTGTTATTTCTCCCCTCCTATTAGTTCAGGAGGACAACGGCTGCACAGTCAGTGGCTGGGTAGCTTTGTAAGCGTGAGAAGTAAGTTGCTGTTTATGCTGCTTATGCTTTTCACAGTATTGCCGTCTGCTTTTGCAGCGAGTTATATCACGGAACTGAAAGTTCTGGGAAAGGATGCTTCCAAAGATATTGAAGCACTTAAAGAAAAGTACAAAAACCTCGGTTGGACAATTGTTAACAAGGACCTTAACACCAAAGCCGGTGGTTATTATATTTATCTTGCATATAAAACAAGTGACAGTGCTAATCCTGAAACTGGATATATTACAGACATTGTTGCTTCAACCGCTAATAAAAGCACTCTCTCTAAAGATGGAAGAACTTACACCAAGGTTTCTGCAGAGGGATTTGATGGTGACCTGAACAAAAACGCTAGAGGTGAATACATTTATCTTTATTACACTACCAGTCGTAAAAGTCTAAGCGGCCATTTCGGAACAAAGCGTGTTATCAGTTCGATTGATACCTCGGATAATTCCAACAGCAGCCCTTCTGGTGCCAGTGATGATTTTGGCCCCATATGTTGGGCTGAGACTTTCACTGGAGCTTGTGAAATGAACAAGAACGCTGGTGGTGATTATATTTATGTGAGAATGCACTTCAGGGAACAGACGCTGGCTGTAAGCAGCCACCCTGCTGTTGTTAATAACCTTGTTTATAATGGACAGGCCCAGAAACTGATGACTGCTCCTTCAGGTTCCAATTGGGGAGTCATGAGATATCAGGTTGATAATGGTGATTGGACAACATCTCTGCCTGTTGCAACAGAAGATGGTAATCACACCGTAAAGTATTATCTGGATGGTGGAACCTACGCCAATAGTAGCTCAACAACTACCAAAACAGTCAATATTGCTCAGCCTTCTGCCCGTCCCACCAACCTGCAAGCTCAGTTTAAACAAGCTGAGAAGCAAGTTGTCCTTACCTGGAACGCAGGAAATATTCCGGACAACTTTACTAAGTACAAGTGGGTTGTATATCGTGGCGATACGAAACTTAAAGCGATTGACTCTAACGCGACTCGTACCTATACGGATACCGGTTATACAAATGAGTCGGATGTGACTTATAATGTTTATTATGTGGCAAATGAATGGGGTGAAGATACGAAAAAGGATGAGGCCAAGGTTTCGGTAAAAGTGAATACGACCCGTAAGGTTCCGGTAAATAATCTGAAGGCTGATGTTCAAACATCGTCGGATCGCGTTATCTTAACTTGGTCATCTGTCGGTTATAAACTTAATTGGGGTAACAAATTCAATATCTATGTAGATAAAGAAACTGAACCCATCATAACCATCACTCCCAAGGACTATCAAACATCTTTCCGATGGGAACATCGTTATACCGACAAGCACAGTGATCGCCAAAATAAAACTGATTCACAAACCAATGTGCTTTATACCGAGGAGCAGAACTTAGGTGCTTGTACTCCTCACAGCTACCGAATAGAAGGTGTTATTGACGGAAAGAAACTCAATGAGGCTTCGGTCGAGAAAGTGGCTATTGGCTCAGGCGCACAATTCTATTCATTGGAGGCTACAAAGGGAAGTTATGCTGGATTGGTAAAACTCTCATGGCACATTGATAATCAAGGTTCTGAAAAGTCAAAGAAGTATGTTATTGAGCGTAAAGTTGCAGAAAGCAACGAGGCTTGGAATCCCCTTGCCCGCCTGCAGAGTGCTGATGACTATTTGCTTTATACTGACGACACAGCTCAACCTGGTGTCTATTACGAATATCGTGTAACAGTAGTTGATAAGTGTGATAATGGTTCAGAAGTCAATAGTTCTAAGACTGTTTATGGTTTCTCCCAGGCTACGGGTACTGTGAGCGGACGTGTTACGTATGGTTCTTCAGGAAGCTCTGTAGAAGGTGTTGAGGTAACAGTACTGAAAGCCGGTGGCTCAGATGGAGAGAATGCGCAGTATCGTGCTTTACACTTCAAGGATGCATCAGGTAAGGCCACTTGGGAATATCCCACAGAGAGTTATGCTCAGGACAACTTCTCTTCTGGCGACTTCTCTATTCAGATGTGGATTAAGCCTGAGGTTTTCACACGTACTTATGTGGCCCGTCTCCAAGGTGAGAATAAAGGCCTTGGTGTGACAGTAAACGGAGAGCTGATGTTCTGCAATGGGTCAGATAACATTCAATACTTTGGCCTGAAACTGGAGAAAGAAAAGTATAGCCATGTAACATTAACCCGTACAGGAGGTACGTTGACAGCGTATGTAATTAGTTATGATGAGGACGGACTTCCCGTAGTAAAGAAGTCAACGAAAACCTTTAGTGGAAGTCTGACGCTGTCTAGCTCTACCGCCTTTGAGCTGGGTTACCTTCAGGGTTACATAGACGATTTCCGTTTGTGGAAGAAGTGTCTGACAGAGGACGAGGTCAAGGAAAACTTTGACCATCTTCTAGTCGGTAACGAGAAGAATCTGGAGACTTACTGGACCTTCGACGAGGGTCTGAACACACAGTTCTTTGACTACTCACGTGAAGGTACTGTCTATAACCAGCACCATGGTGTGATAGATGGTAACGTAGAACCTGACACAGAAACACCTATGTACTTGGCTCTGAAGGCAAAGACTGACATGGACGGTAATTTTACCATCCAAGGTGTTCCATTTACTGGAGAGGGAACAAATTATAATGTGGTTCCTTTGAAGAACAGTCATGAGTTCTCTCCTCAGAAACAAAGCCGATTTGTCAGTGCTTCTTCTTTGGTACATAATAGTGTTGACTTTACTGATGTCAGTTCATTTGAGGTCAAAGGTACCATCCTTTATGCTGGTACGAACATTCCTGTTGACAGTGTATCCATCTATGTAGATGGTCGTGCCGTTTCGCGTAACAACGAGCCTGTACAGACCAATGCAGAAGGTGAGTTCGTTGTGGATGTTCCCATTGGCAAGCACTATCTTACTGCTGTAAGAGATGGTCATACATTTGTCGATGGAGGCCGTATTCCAGAAGATCCTGCTGGCACAAACCAGACCTATGAAGAGTTTGTCAGCCCAAGGTCAGGCTTGGTATTCATTGATAATACCTTGGTTCCTGTAGCAGGACGTATAGTAGGTGGTGCCATTGAAGGTAACAAACCTTTGGGCTTCGGTTTGAGTAATAATAACATAGGTAAGGCAGTCATCACATTGGAGATTCCCGATAAGAGATATATGATTAATGCTTATGAGGATTTCCAGGACGAGAGTCATCTGGTGAGCCTTGGTTATGTGCCTGTAAAAACAAAAACCGAACTGACACATCCCGAAGGTATGGAAAATCCCGGTGATGCATATCTTACAGGTGGTGAATATGAAAGCGATGCCAAGAATATTGTGATTACGACATCAGCCGAGACTGGTGAATTTGGTGTTATGCTGCCTCCTCTGGACTACAAGGTAGTTTCTGTGAAGATGGATAACGCTGATGCAGATAAGGTTTATAAGTTTGAATCGGAGAATCTGCCACGTATTGATGCCAGTGATGCTACAGTGGAACTGAAGGATAGTGTTGTAGGTGATGATGGTAAGTACCGCTACTTCAGTTATGTTGCCTTGTTCAAGCAAACAGTACATTCTGATCCCGTATTAAACGTTACGCAGGAAAAAGCTCCTGCAGGAGTCTTTGGAAAATCTCAGGTAACTTATGTTGATCCTCTGACGAAAGAAAGTAATGATCTCAATGCTTATACCAAAACGGGTAACTCTGTTACTTATACTTTTGGGTATCCCATCTTTGGAGAGCTTGGTACATATACCTTCAACTTGGAAGGCTATGAGACGTACACTAATTACGAAAAGCCAGAGACCGATACCGGACGTGAGTCAAAAGTTCCCCTGAAAGACGTGATTGTAACTATCAGCAACGCTTTGAGTTCAAGTCAGGTGGTACAGAATGCAGATGATCCCACGAATGCCGGTAAGGTACTGGATCTGAAGTCTAACCAGTTGCAACTCGATTCGTTAGGTAAGGCTAAATATAAGTGGCAGGCAGGTTTACCCAATATCCAGTCCCCCTATACCCGTTCGTTGAATATGACGTATAGCAATGGAAGTGGCGAATATAGTTGGAAAGGCTTGGAGGGTATTATCTTCGGCGATCTGCCTTCAGGAACTAACTTTACAACGGAGGGACCTTCTGAGGTCGAGATGATTCTCCATGATCCTTATGGCGACTCTTCATTCTCTACTTGGGAGACTGGTAAGATAACCGTAGAATCCAAGGATACCTTGGGTACTCATGTTCAGGACAACGATGCCATGCTGAATATCCATGCAGGTCCTGATTTCACCACTAATACAGGTTTTGGTGTTTCGGTACAGTCAGAAAGCGATGTGATAGCAGATATATCAACTGGCTTTGACCGTGTTATGCAGAACGACACGATAGATTCTCATATAACGACACTTGAGGCTACACGCGCTATCAGCACAAGCAGTGATCCTGATTTCGTAGGTGCCGATGGTGATGTCTATATAGGAAAGAGTACGAACCTGTTATTTGGAAAGGCCCGCTCGGTCGGACTAATGAAAAACAAACAAGGTAATCTGGAAGTAGGAGTGGATGATGTGATTACAATGAGTAAGAAGTTTAGTACCAACTTTGTTTATACGCAATATCACATTATTAATATCCTGATTCCTCACTTGGAAGAGGTACGTAACGAGCTGATAGTTCCTAATGTTAATGTGAATACTGCTAAAAACAACACTGACGAGAATATGTATGTGTCAGCGTTGTCAAGTGATGATCCCAATTTTGGTAAGCCTGGTACCTACAAAGTTCTTGCTAAGCAGGAAGGTCCTGATATGGTGTCTTTCTACAATGACCAGATAGATTGTTGGGAAAAAATCATTGAGCAGGAAGAGGAATACAAGCTGAATCTTTTCAAGGAAGGCAAGGATAAGAAGAACGTGTCATTTGGCGGTGGTACAGAAATTACGGAAAGCACCACAAGCGAGAAGACTCATTCAAGGACAATCTCTTATACACACAATTGGACATACATCTTCTCTGCTGACTTAGGTTTCACCTGGAATGGCTTGGGTCTTGATGCCGAGACTACGACCAACACCACATGGGAGAATACAGAAAGCGAGACTACCGAGGAAACAACGACAACTACCTTCAGTTACACGTTGGCTGATAGTGGAAGCGATGACTCTTTCTCAATGGATATATATCCAGCCTCAGGAAACCGTGGACCTGTCTTCCGTACGATGGGTGGTCAGAGCTCTTGCCCATATGAGGGTCAGGAAGTGACGAAGTACTATCAGGTAGGTACTGAGTTGTCAACGGCTACCGTGCAGATGGAAGATCCTGAGATTACCTGCAGAAATAATATGCTGACAGGTGTGCCTACAGGTGGTAAGGCTCAGTTCGAATTGCAGTTGAAGAATAACTCAGCAACGAACACAGATGCCTACTTCAACCTTGTTCCTGTTGATGGTACAAACGAGGCAGGTGCTCTGCTGAGTCTGCCCACAGGCCCTATTGGCAACGGACGTTCCATCTTGGTGCCTGCCAACGAAACAGTGAAGATGATTCTTACTTTGCAGCAGGGCAATCTGGATGTAACGAAGTATGATGGTATTCAGTTGGCACTGACAAGCCAATGTCAGAACGATCCTACATCTATTCATGGTGCAATTGCCAGCTATGTAACCCTTAGTGCTGAATTTGTACCTGCCAGCACACCCGTGCAAATGGCCATTAACAAGAATGTGGTGAACAACACCACTGTTAAGGACGACCTGAAGATTCAGGTGACAGGCTTTGACCGTCATTTTACTGGTCTGAAGAGTGTCAACTTGCAATACATGGCTCCAGGCGAACAAACGTGGAGTCTGCTTGAGAGTTATATTCCCGATTCATTAGTACGCGAGAATGCTGCTCAGAAACTGTTGCCTGAAAATGGTGTTATAAATCTTGCTGTGGATATGAATGACTCTAAGTGGATTGATGGCGTTTATCAGTTCCGCGCACAGAGTTCTGCAATCTTCGGTGGTAAACCTGTGACTTCCGAGAGTGAAATCATCACTGTGGTGAAGGACCTGAGCCGTCCGCAACTCTTTGGCGCTGCTAATCCAAGCGACGGTGTACTGAACAGCGGTGATGAGATTAGCGTAACCTTCAACGAGGATATCCAGAAGGAGATGCTGACAAAGAATAACTTTGTCGTTAGTGGTATTCTGAATGGTTCAGAAATACAGCATGATGTGGCATTGTCTGCACAGAATACAGAGCGTGCTGCTTATACCGAGGCAAGCTACAACCTGAAGAACAAGTCCTTCTCTGCCGATATGTGGGTTCGTGTAACCAATGGCGGTGACATCTTTACTCATGGTAACAAGGACAACAAGTTCAAGGTTAGCGTCAATGCGGACGGTCAGCTTGTTATCAGTATTGGTGAAAACCACTATCCATCAGGCCAAATCCTTGAGAAGAATACCTGGACCTTCCTTGCATTCAGCTATGATAATGAAGGAACTGAGGGTCGTCTGAGTGTTCGTGCTGTGACTGCAAATAGTACTATGGACATCTTCAGAAACAAGGTTGTCGCTGGCTATAACGGAACGGGTGCCATTACATTGGGTCAGAACTTCTCTGGTGCTATCCACGAGTTGACCCTGTGGGATAAGGCACGTGAGATGAGCGAAGCACAGGCCGAGATGTATAAAACCAAGGTGCCTTCTACACCTAATCTGATTGGTTATTGGAAACTTGACGAAGGAAATGGTCTTGTTGCTACCGACTATGCTCGCAACCGTCATATGACATTGGTTAACAACAGCTGGTATCTGAATAACGACAATAAGGCTGTAAGCATTAATGCTACAAGTGGCCTGAAGATTGATATCTCTGCTTGCAACCCAACACCTTCAGACAGCTATGCTATGGAGATGTGGTTCAAGGGCAAGAAGGCTGACAATGCTCAACCAAGCACCCTGTTCTATGCAAGCAACCAGTCTGTAAGCATGGGCTTCGATGCAAACGGCATTCTGACCATGACAGTTGACAATGCAGCCACAGAAATGGGCAATGCCAACTATCTGGATAACGCATGGCATCATCTGGCACTGAATGTGCTGCGCAATGGTAATGCTACGGTATATGTGGATGGTGCTGCAGTGAAGACTATGTCTGCTTCTGCTGTTCCTGCCCTGAGCGGCGCTAACCTATATGTAGGTTCACGTGCAGGCACACAGGCCTTTACCGGTATGGTGGATGAGATCCGTATCTGGAATGCTTCTATGACGGGTGATCTCATCAACAGTCAGCGTACACAGCGTCTGACAGGAAAAGAGAGCGGTCTGGTAGCTTACTATTCATTCGAGCAGATGAGTCGTGCTACTTCTGGTATAATCTCATCTATTGGCAGTGCCAAGGATCTTTGCACAGGCACTAAGGTAGCCACCATGCAGAGTGGAGACATAGCCTATATGAATGATGCTCCTGCCATGAAGGTGAAACCCGAGGCTACTAATGTTGATTTCAACTACGTAGCTAACGAGCGTGGTATTGTTCTTACCCTGGACGAGAAAGCAGCCAGACTGGAAGGTACAACGCTGAATTTCACCGTAAAGGGTGTGAAGGACCTGAATGGCAACGAATCATCAGCTGTTTCATGGACTGCTTTCGTTAAGCAGAATAACCTGACATGGAAGGGTGATACAGATGTAACCCTGGAGAAGGAAGTTGGAGAGGCTGCTACCTTCGAAGCTACCTTCACCAATGACGGCGGTGACTCAGAGAACTGGACGCTTACCGGTCTGCCCACTTGGCTTACTGCCAGTGCAACCAGCGGTACACTGAAGGCTACCCTGTCTAAGACCATCACCTTCACTGTTGCCGAGAGCTTGTCTACCGGCAAGTATGAGCAGACCATTTACCTGACAGGTAACAAGAATATCAGCGAACCGCTGACACTGAACCTGAAGGTGAAGAGCAAGGCTCCTGACTGGGCTGTTAATCCTAAGCAGTTTGATAATTCAATGAACGTAATCGGACGCGTTGAACTCGACAACCTGCCTATGGATGACGAGGACGATATCATTGCAGCCTTTATTGGTGAGGAATGTCGAGGTGTGGCACATCCTACATACAAGGAGCGTTACGACGGCAGCTTCATTACCATGGATATCTATGGTAACTCAGATAAGACGAATGGCGATGCCGGTAAGGAGATAACCTTCCGCGCCTTCGACGCCTCAACAGGTGCTCTCTACCCAGTTGTTACACCTAACAAGACAATTAAGTTTGCTCCCTTGACTCTGCAAGGCAGTTACAAGCAGCCTGTTGTATTTACCGTTGAGGACTTGGTAGAGCAGTCAACAGAGTTGCAGAAGGGTTGGAACTGGCTGTCAATCTATGTTTCTCCCAAGAACAAGACTGTTCCTGCCATCTTCGAGAAGATTGCCGACGATGTAATCTCTGTCAAAAGTCAGGGCAGCGGTTGGTTGATGAACGAAAACGGCAGCTGGGATGGTGATCTTAACGGCAATCTGTCTAACACAGAGATGTATGCCGTTCAGATGAAGAACGATCGCACCTTGCGTATTGTTGGTCAGCGTGTAGATCCTGCTACTACCGCAGTTACTGTTGCTGACGGTTGGAACTGGATTGGTTACTACGGACTCAAGGTTTCTTCTGTTAGCGATGCACTTGCAAACTTCGGACCCGAGGACGGCGACATCCTGAAGGGTCAGTGCGGTGTAACCTACTTCGACGAATATGAGTGGGCAGGTTCACTGCCTATGCTGGAGCCTGGTTTAGGATACATGCTGAATGTTACATTGGGCAAGGACGAGACCAAGCAGTTCAGCTATCCTTCTTCAACTGTAGCAAGATACGCAAAGGCTTACCTGTTCGAGGATATGGAAGAGGTTGCAGCAACGGAGGAGGAATCAGCCTTCAAGCCTGTCAGCTTCCGTAAGTATCCTTACAACGCTATGATGTCAATCAAGCTGTTGAACGGAGGAGTTATCATGCCTAACACCGAGGTGGGTGTCTTTGCCGATAACGAATGTCGTGCCAAGGCTCAGACTAACGCTAAGGGTGTAGCTTACCTGACTATTCCTGGCGAGGATGAGTCTGAACTCACCTTCAAGATTGCCATCGGCGATGAGATTGTTGATGCACCTACAGTTGTTAACTTCGAGGCTGACGGTGTTTATGGTACACCTAAGGATCCTGTAATTATTGAGCTTGATGAAGCCACTTCAATTCAAAATTCAAAATTCATGATTCAAAATGGTGAAGAATCTATTTATGACCTTAGCGGACGTAAGATTAACGTTGACTCTAAACTCTCAACTGTCAACTCTAAACTGAAGAGTGGTATTTATATCATCAATGGTCAGAAGAAGGCAATAAAGTGATTTAGGTAAAAAGATGCTCAGTCAATGGCTTTCGCCCATTGACAACAAGAAGGAGAGGCAGGGTTTTTCACCTTGCCTCTCTTCTTTTTCTCAATTCATAATTGAAGCCACGCTTCGAGCCTGCTCACGCTCGGGATAGCCTAAGCAAGCTTAGCTCTCCTCTCACTCAATCGCAGCCTTCACTCTTCACTCTCCTTGCTGATATTTTGCCGGAGTCATGCCTGTGTTCTCGCGGAAAGCGCGATGGAAATATTCGCGGCTACTAAAACCGCAGTGGTCAGCCACGCTCTCCATAGACCATTCGCGGTGTTCCTTCAGCACTCTTTTGGCTTCATTTATACGAAGCGGGGTAACCAAACCGGCAAGATTCTTGTATTCCGATGCTCTTAACCATTCCTGCAGTCTCTTGCGTGTCACTCCCATCTGCCTTGCCACCACACTCAGTGTCAGGTTATGCTCTTTATAGGATTCGCTTTTTTCCCACTTCTCAACAGCTTTCTTCACGCTCTGTGTGGTTTCTGCGCAGGTGACGGGGGCCGGGTTGGTTTCTGAGATATCTGTGGCAGTGAGGGGGAGGCTGCTCTCAGCTTCTTCCACCCGGGTGATATCCTCGCTGATTCCGTAGCTGTACAGGCTGATGGTGGAGTAGGAGATACAGAAGAAATAGGCTACGGAGAAGAGAACCAGAGGTTTCCCATTCAGAAATATAACAAATGGCACAAGGAAGGCCAATAGTGCCATTGTTTTCATACTCAGCCCCATCCAACCGAACAGATCGTTTCGTTTGCGGTCGAAATATTCACCGACGACCAGTTCCAATTGTTTGTATGCCTTGTACTGTTTGACAAAGATATAGCTCTGCATCAATACGTATAGCACGCCTCCTGCGTATTCGGCCATTCGTAGTGCCTGTGACTCTTGTTCGACGGGTATACCGTCTGTAAGCATCGTGGTAAGGAGGATAAGCTCTGTCAGAGCACAGATAGACCATACTGTCGTCCATTCTTTCCGGCTGACTTTCCCGTGACGTTGCATACATAGGATGGCCATGCTGCAAAGTAATGTGGCAGGCGTGAAAAGCAGCAGGTTACATAAAACGGCCTGCGTTACACCATCTGGCGGAACCCAAAGATGTGTTGCAGCATAAACTGCACGGCAATAAGTCCTGTGCCTGCCGCCATTAACCATCGTGCGTTTGTGAAACTGTTTCGGCGGATTGACCGATGCGGGACACATAACATTAACATTGCAGACAACATAGTCATTGTCAGCACTCCACCTATCTGCATCTCGCCAATTGTAATCATGGTGCGAAATTAATAAAAAAAAAGCGAAAGTCTTGCCCGCTTCCGTCGGAATTGTAAAAAAATGCGTGTTTTTTCACACCTTAAACTCTGTTTTTTCACACCATGGCATGTTTTTTCACACCCCATGTTTACCTCGTTTTGTTATTTTGCGCCATCAAATGATAATGTCGGGTTTTAAATACAGACCGTTTAATGAACAGTTACTTTTATGATTTCATGTCGCAACCATTGTGGTTTACCATCCCCTTGGTGGCAATCTACCTGGTGCTGGTTGTTTATGTAATATACATAATATGGCGTTTCAAAAAATGGAAATGAATAATCCAAAACTATTTAACCCTAAAACTGTGTTTATGAAAAAGAATCAAGTTCTAAGCAGAGCAGCGCTGCTTTCCACCAGTGCCGCCATATTGGCGGGCTGTAGTGACAAAGCCGACACCTTTGTGGATCCCAAGCCCAATGCTGACGGTAAGTATAATATTATCTTTATCACTACCGATCAAGAGTCGTACATGGAAGAGTATCCTCAGGGCAGTGATTATGCTGCTCGTGAGCGTCTGCGTCAGATAGGTACTTCGTTCGAGAAACATTACGCCTGTTCCAACGTTTCCACCAGTAGCCGTTCTGTTATCTATACGGGACGTCATATTACGGAGACATGTATGCTTGATAACACCAACTATGCTTTCCAACCCAATATGTCGACCGACCTGACTACCGTGGGCGATATGTTGCGAAAGGCTGGCTACTACACCGCCTTCAAAGGTAAATGGCATATGTCCGAGGGTGACAACTCTCTTGAGGAATACGGATTCAGTGATTGGACAGAAGGCGATATGTACGGTGCTGTCTATGAGGGCTGGCACGAGGATGGTACAATCGCCCAGAACTCAATTGACTGGCTGAAGAGCAAGGGTAAGCAGTTGAACGGGAAGGGACAGTCGTTCTTTCTCGCCGTAAACTTCCTGAATCCACACGATATTATGTATTACAACGAGGATGGTATCGGCGGTCTGGCCGGTGAGGGTGTTCCTGCTCCTGATGATCCTCTGTACAAGAAGACTTATGACGTTCCTGTGCCAGCCTCGTGGAATGAGCCTTTCGACAAGGTAGGCCGTGTGGCGGCTCATGGCGAATATGCCGGTAACTGGGAGCGCATGGTGGGTCCTTCTCCTAAGACAGAGGCCGGGTGGAAGACATTCCGCGATTATTACTTCAACACCATCCAGGACTGCGACAATCACATGCGTAAGTTGCTTAACTACCTCATTGTCAGTGGCCTGATGAAGAATACCATTATCATCTACACCAGTGACCATGGTGAGATGCAGGGCGCTCACGGCCTGAAGGGTAAGGGCGGATATATCTACGACAACAATATCCATGTGCCTCTTATCGTCTATCATCCTGAGTTGCCTGGCGGCCGTCATTGCAAGAACATCACTTCGCATCTGGATCTTGCGCCAACCTTTGTGGATTTTGCCACCAATGGCGATGCCTCGAAGTATGCCGAGATTACCCGTGGCCTGCATGGTCACTCACTGGTTCCTGCCGTGAAGGACCCGTCTGTTGATGTGCGTAATGGCATGGGTGCCCTCTTCTGCTACGATATGCTCTCGATGATTGACAGCGAGTTCATCATAGACCGAAGTCTGACACCTGCCTATCGCCTTGATATCAACAAGCGCGGCTTTGTCCGTGGTATCGTTACCGGCGACTATAAGTTTGCCCGTTATTTCTCTCCCGTCAACTTTAACACGCCTGCGGATATCGATGCCCTCTATACGAACAATGATGTGGAGATGTTCACCTATGGTAGCGCAGAGACCGAGAATCTGGCATGGCCAAAGGGTAACAACCAGTCTGCCGTAGAGCAGATGAACCAGAAGTTGAACACCCTTATCCAGCAAGAAATCGGTGTTGATGACGGCCATGAGACATTCACCTATTCCCCCTATGGCGTAAGGCCATTTGCCAAACCTACCATACAGTAAAGTCGCAAATGATTCCGGACGACTTTCGCCACTATGCGATAGAGGTAAAACCCATTGGTGCAGCCTGCAACCTCCGTTGCGAGTACTGTTACTATCTGGGCAAAGAGAAAACCCTCTCCTCTCCCTCTGCGGAGGGGGTGGGGGCTCTTATGTCGGACGAGGTGTTGGAACGCTACATCCAGCAGGTCATTGCCATCCACGGTCAGTTGGCCGAGATAGAGTTTGCCTGGCATGGCGGTGAGCCCACGATGTGCGGTATCCCCTTCTTTGAGAAGGCTGTCCGGCTGCAGCGGAAATACGGCTCTGACCGCCGTATCCTGAATACGCTGCAGACCAATGGGACATTGCTCACCGACGACTGGTGTCGCTTCTTCCGCAACCATCGCTTCCGCATCGGGCTGAGTATAGACGGGCCGGAGCATCTGCATAATATCTATAGGAAAGACGCACATGGCGAGGGGACTTTCTCGCGTACTATGCATGGACTGGAATTGCTGCGGAAACACGGAGTGGAGTTCAATACGCTGACCACCGTCAATGCAGCCAATGCCGCTCATGCCGCTGAGGTCTATGATTTCCTGCGCGAGTTCAGTAACTTCATGCAGTTTCTGCCCGTAGTGGAGAGTCTTTCGGAAAGTCAGGGCGGAAATGTCAGCCTGCCTCCGGGTCTTTATACCACAGAGCGGTCCGGACAATTGGCGTCGTTCAGTGTCCCTGCCGATGCCTACGGCAGATTCCTCTGTACCGTGCTGGATCAATGGATGAAAAAAGACTTGGGCCGCAAGTTTGTGCAAGTCATCGAGGCAGCCATTGGTAACCTGACGCACCGTCCTGCAGGTCTTTGCGTCCACGAGGCTGTCTGCGGGCACTGTGGCGTCATAGAGAAGAACGGAGACCTGTATCGGTGCGACCGTTATGTGTTCCCGGAGTATCGTGTTGGCAATATCCAGGATGCCCCGTTGCATGATATGATGCAGACCAACCGCAGATTTGGTGAATATAAGTTGGATAGCCTGCCCAGTCATTGCCTGCATTGCGACGTCGCCGACCTCTGCTTTGGCGGTTGTCCCAAGGACCGGCTTCTGGAACGCCTGACGGTGGCTGCTACTCCTGCCGGAACTGTTCCAAAGGTGGAGCGGCGTAATTACCTGTGCCCTGGTTATAAGATGTTCTTCGGCTACATCCGCCGGCAATACCCTAAAATACTTCGTGCCGCCCAAGACCGCTAATTTGCGGGCGCGTGCGGTTCAGGCCTAAAGACAAGCATGGGAGTCAGACTTATGTCCGGCTCCCATGTCTGTTTGTTATAGGTGTAGGGGTTACTCAACAGCAACCTTCTTGCCGTTCACAATGTAGAGACCCTTCTGAACTCTGTTGACCTTGCGACCACTGAGGTCGTAGATAGCCTCGGCATCATTGCGAGTCGCGGATTGTGAGTTGTCGATTCCGCCAATGCCAACTTCGTCATCGTTCACATAGCCACAGAAGGTGGTGTAGCTGCCGTGTTCTACCTGCCAGTTCAGGATAGGCCACCCGTTACCGATGGTGCCATTGCTGTTCCAACCTTCCCACTTGCTAACGGTTGAGCAGATTTCCTGCTGGTTAGAGCCGTTGTAGAAGGGGTAGCTTATCTTCAGGATGTTACCACCGCCAATCAGACTGTTTGCCTGGCTGCCGTTAGCCTTTCCTGCAGAATAACTTCTCTGGAAATCGTACTGACCCTCGACAGAACCAATCATGTCACCAATTGTACCATTGCCCTGAACGGCAGCACATGTGTAGCTGTTGCTGATGGTGGTGTTGCTCATGATTGTACCAATAAGGGCTCCGGCAGTACCATCCTCAGCATCAATCGTACCGCTAACATATACACCATTGATGGTTGCGGAAGCATTCTCGTCTTCAGCATCGCCTGTGCGTCCTGCCAGACCGCCTACAGAAGAGGTGCTGCCACCCTGTACGGTGATGTTCCAGAGACCCAGGTTCTGAACGCTACCTACCAAGGTGCCGAAGAAGCCTGTCTCGTCTGTATTTTCATCATTAGCAGCAATGGTCAGGTTCTTGATGATATGATTGTTACCATCCAGGCTGACATGCTTGCCATAGCCCTCAGAGAAGCTGTTGCCGAAGAAGTTGGCATTCAGTGGCCACCAACCCTTACCTGTCATGTTAATATCGTCCATGAGCTTGAAGTATGTGGTCTGGCCGTTTACCAGTCGGTCTTGCATACTCTGCAGGTCGGCAGTTGTTGCAATCTGATAGGGATCAGTCTCTGTACCGCGACCCTTGGTCTGAAGGAGAGTGGCCTTCATGGTAGCTTTGTTCATATCGAACTCTATGAGGTACTTACCTGCAGGTGAGATGCGCCATGTGCGGTCCAGTCCGCGTACCAGACTGTCAACCTTCTGACCGCTTTCAATCTGCAAGTACTGCTCGCTGCTTCCATAGCGGGCTTCCGTCCAACTGCTGCGGGCTGTGGTGCTGTAGTTAACCATATCCTGAGTGCTACGACATGCCATGATGCCGAATGAGCAGAACGAGTTGGCATTGTCCAGAACCATATCCACAGTACCTACGTACTTACCATTGCCTACATGCTGCAGTGGCCACTGTTCGGTGTTCTTCCAACGTGAGGTGGCACCGCTGCGATCAGTCAGTGTACCAGTTACATATACTTGGTTGTCCCAATTGTACTGATCCTGCAGTTGGCAGTCCACGGTTCCGTTCTCCAAATCCAATACGATATTATATGTACCGTTCAGTGCCTGTAGGTCTGTTCCGCCCTCCTGTATGCCAAAGATGTGGTTGGCAGGTGTTACGAAGTTGCGGTTGGCATCGTTACACTTATAGATGGTATTGACACGACGGAAGTAGAAACCTGCACGCTGGCCACTTTGGCTGCGACGGCTGCGATCCTGCAATGTGACAGAACCTACCCATTTACCGTCTGCATTCTGGTGGAGGGGGTACAAAGCGCACATGTGGCTGTAATCCCATTCGCCATTCTCGGAGTTCTCATCGTAAAGGTCACCCTGAACGTAGATGACACCACCAAAGAAGGAATCCTTCATCAGACTCTCAATCTTCTCTTCTGCTTCCTGGTCGGTGTACCTACCGTCAACAATAACGTCAGTTAGCTCGTTATAGAGTCGATCCAGGTATTCGGCCAATTCGCCAGTCTTCAGTCCGTCAGACATGTCGATGGCAAACTGACTCAGATCAGCCAACTGCTTGTACAAGTTAATACTGGTCTCTAAAGAGTTGAATTCGTCGTTGATGAGGCTAATGAACTCAAACTGTTTACTTGTATCGCTGTTGGTGCGAACCTGACCTATATATTTGTGGATGTTGTCGATGTGTGACTGACTCAGGTATCGTTCCTGATCGTTTCGTTGAATCTCCAGCAACTCCAGTCGAGTCTCGTACTGATCCATCATGTCACTAATAGCCTGTTGACTCTCTCCCTGATAGATAAGTTGGAATCCGCCCCATACAGTATGGTTCTTATTGCGCCAAGGAGTAGCATCGTTTCTAACACCCAGTTTCAGTGTTCCGTCTGTTACTACAGCATATGCGCTCTGACGGTAACGGTTGCCGTTGAAGGCAAAGCTGGCAGTGTAGGTGTTGTCTGGGAAGTAGCCGTAACCCTCTATGAAGATATCCGTGCTACCAGTCTCTTCGCCGTTGTGGGGAGCATCAGGATCTGTAGTGCTGTCATAGCGGCAGTTTTCGCCGTTAATAGCGTTCTCCACTTCCAAAGGATCTCCATATACACTCATGATAGGTGTGTTATAATTGTTCAGGAACAATTTTGCGGGGATAGCATCGGTGCCATCATACAGTCCTTCACGACCAGCGCCGGGACGATGGTATGCATTGGCTCTTAGCTCATAGATACCATTGGGAATGCCTGTAACCTCTTGTTCTACCACGAAGGTTGAGTTGTAGCCTGCTGCCACGGGGAAGACGTCAGTAAAGCCGGCATTGTCAACGATGTTACCATTCTGGCTGTCATCCAGTTGAACGTTCCATCCCTTCCAGTTACCCTCGTTGAAGTTGGGGTTCACGATGAAGGAAGTTACATCCATACCCTCTGTGGGGTTGGCTGTTACGGCCTTTGAGAGAAGGGTGCGGGCAAACTGCATTTCGTCTTGTAGTTCCTGAATACCCAGTTCACGATTCTCCTTGATGTAGAGATAGGTTCCGTTGGGGAACTGCTCAGAGGGTCCTTCTTCCTCGGTCAGGTAAGCCTCTAACTGGTCAGCCTCTTCTCCTGTCATCTTATCGTTGTTCTCCTCCCAGTATGCATTGATATCTGCTATGGCAGCATAGTAAGCCTGGTAAACGGGAACGCAGAGTTTAATCATGTCGGGCAGACGTGAAGCCTTGTCGGCAGCTGCCAGAATCTGATTCTTGTCTGTCAGGGACTCTACATTGTCAACAGCAGCCTCATATTCATTGATGAGGGTTGTCTGACTTTCCAGAAGCTGAACCTCCTGGATATCCTCTGCAACCTGCTGTGCTATGAGGCTGTATGCTTCGTCGTCGTCGCCTATGTACTCCATACGTATACGGTCAATGGCTGAATAGCAGTAAGCATTATTAACCTGATTGCTGAAGCCAATGGTCAGCGTGTCTGAGGTGACAGCGAAATAGAGGTAGTTCCAATACTTACCTTTGCTGAAGTACTTGGCTGTACCTGCGACAGAAGAAGGTACGTAAGTGTCGTTGGAGAGCAAGGTTTCACCCTGGCCGTCGTTCAACTTATACTCCATAGCCTCGGCTGTGATGTCTGACAGTCGGATTGCGGTACGCAGACCGTTACTTTCGGCATAGACATAAGTGTTACGGTTCAGATTGTCGAAGTTATCGGGGTCTCCGTAAACTTCCTCGTTGTTGAGCGCCGCAGAACGGCTGTAACCCTGAACGCGTAAGCGGTAAACACCAGGTTGCAACCCGGTTATCTGCTGCCATGTGTCAAAGGTCTTGTTTGTCTGTTCTGCCAGACCTTCTGTTACGTTAGGAGCAGTACCTTCCCAACCAAAGTTATCTACGTTAAAGTCGGGGTTCTTGATACCCTTGACAAAGCCTTCATAAGTCATGTCCTCCTGACCGCAGACGGTACAGAAGCCGTGGCTGAACTCATGGTCAGGTATGATGACTTCCTTATTGTTGGAGTATGTGACAGAAGAAGGATCTACAGTACCGTCGCACAACATCTTACCCTTGGGATATACCACACCGTGGCCGTTGGCAAAGGGAACGGGCTGAGCATCCACCTCGTTGTCATTATCCAGATTCTGGAACCAAGTGAAAGAAGTCTGGTCGCCATTGAGCTTGTAGCAAAGCTCGCCCGATTCAATGATTTCAGCATCTTCTATGATGACACCCTGCTCGCCTTGTGTGGCATAGAGGTTAGCGAAGACTCCGCTGCCGTGACGTACAAGCCACATGTCTGCACGGTCGTTGCCGGAAACTTCGGCACAAGACCAACTGTTGCTGACTGCAGGACTATTGCTTCCTGCCCATCCTACGAGGGCTGCGCACTGGTCAGAACCTTCGATGATACCCGATGAGAAACAGTTTTCCAATACCAACTTGGTTTGGCTACCAGTATTACCGCCAAAGATACCTGCTGCCTGCTTGCCGGTGGCATAGACATTACCCTTGTTGCCAAGGTTGCGCAGTGTGACGTTACCGTTCATCTGGTTGGTACCGCCTACCAAACCGGCACATTCGCCTGTGGCATTGATAGAGCAGGTCTCGTCCAGCAATAGGTTTTCAATAAGGGCACCGGCACCGAGCTGGCCGAAGAAACCTGCATAGCTGTTCCAGTTGACGTGCAGATTGCTGATACTGTGACCTTGTCCATCGAAATGACCGCTGTATCTGGCTCCGTTGCTTCCAAGGGGAGCGAACAAGTCAGAATACTCCTCCATGTCAATGTCAGCAGTAAGGCGTACATCCCAGTTTCCGCAGTTCTTCTCGTTCACCATACGGGTTAGCCAATACAGCTTGGAGTCGGTATCTATACAGTGGAAACCATCCACAACCTCAGCGTAGTCCAACTGGGGTGCGTCGCAATTGACACAGAAACCGTCCTCGAACTCGTGGGGAGGCAGATCTCCACCATCGGTGTTGCTATATACAACAGAACCCAAGGGAGTTCCATCGCAACTGAGTTCACCATTGGCAAATACCTTGCCACCCTCAATATAATAAGGTACAGGTGTTGCATCAGTGCCGATCTTCTGATACCATGAGATAGTAGACTGGTCGCCGTTCAGCAGATAGCAGAGTTCGCCCTCTTCTACAGGGTTATCTGTTGTCCAATCCTCATAGACACCCTGTCCGATGTCCTCCGTCTCGCTTACATCAAAGCAGTTGGTAACACTCATGGTGCCGGGTTCGTAGCGAACCAGGTTACAGAGATAGCTAAATTTGCCGCCTGAATTATCAACGCCATTGATGACACCTGTGTTCAAGCAGTTGATCATAGAACTGCCACCAGCGTTCAGCCAAGAACAGAAGGCAGAAGCAGGTGTTCCGGTTATCTCGCCTGTGTTCAGACAGTTAATTATATTCATGGATGGGTATGCACTCATTCCAGCGCCTATAATACCTCCTGTGGCACCTGTACCAAGAACGGTAGCCTCGTTGGTACAGTTTTCGATAGTGAGTGGCGAACTGCCATTGGTCTGAATAGCACCAATAAGGCCGCCGACCCTTCCGTTACCGATAATCTCGCAACTCTTGTCGATGATAAGGTTGCGGATGACTGTTCCGCCACGGACATAGCCGAAGAAACCAACACCATCCTGTTGCAGATTGAGAATCATGTTCTTGATGCGATGCCCCTGACCGTCAAAGATACCATTGTACTTGTAGGTGGTATTGGGCCCGATGGGAGTGTGAGCATTTTCCACGCCGCCAAAATCAATGTCGGCAGTAAGTTTACCGTTGATGGTTAAAAGGCCAGCCTCGTTAACCATAGCAGTAAACCACTTAACATCGGCTGCTGTAGCCAGAGGCAGGAATCCGTCGGCATCGGGGGTGATATGGTTTTGCAGCAGGTTGCCGCAGACAGTACACCAACCGTCCACATCATTATGCTGGGGAGTAGGAGAGGTGTTCTCGTTCGAGTAAGTAAGTTCACCCTCTAATACGGTACCATCGCAACGTTTGTTGCCAATACCATACACGTCCTTATGCGTGTTGAAAGGAACTGGGAATTCATCTTGACCAAGTGTCTGGAAAAAGACGGGGTGGTCTAAAGCCTTGTTTACCATGTAGCAAAGCTCACCAGTACCAAGGATGGATGAATTAATATAGGTTGTACCAGTAGGCGCATTACCGCCGTCACCGTCTTGTTCGTAGGCAAAACAGTTAATGGTGGAAACCTTGTTCTGAGGGTTGCAGAAACTGAAGGCGTTGGGCAACTCTGTTTCCATAATGGAGATACAGTTACGAGCCTCAACAGAACCAGCGCTATTCACCCAACCGCAGAAGGCCATGTTGTAGGCATCCGTTCCTGTAAACTTAATGGCCGATACGCAGTTGGTGATAGTGGTGCTGCCGTTTACGTAGCCGATGAAAGCTGCATTAGAGGCATTTGCACCGCAGTTAGAATTGATAGTGGACAGAATCACTACATTCTCGAACGTACCAAAGCCAGTGCCGCCTAAGGCAGCTGAGTTCTTGTACGTGGCGTTGATGTTACCATCTACGATGAGGTTCTTGACAGTTCCTTTGAACTTAACGAACATAGCGGCCTGCTCACCAGGGAAGTTGTAGTTGACCGTAATGGTGTGTCCGTCTCCGTCAAGGGTTCCGGTAAAATCACTTGCGGTAGCCATTCTGAAGTCCAGGTCGGGGATGTCTGCTGTTAGCTTGACATTCGTCCTCTCGTAGCCGGCGACCTTAGTCCATGCCTGAAGGTCGGCCTTGCTGCCAATCAGATACGCACCGCTTCCGTCTGTTTGCAGCGTTTGTGCAAAGACGTTGGTTCCTAATAGCCACATGGTGGCAATTTGGAACAAAAGGTGTAGTCTTGTCTTCATTGTTAATTTGTTGGGGTTAGAATGTTATTAGTTTATATGTTATCTTAGAGTTAATGGATGATATACTTCTTTCCTTTCATTATGTATATGCCAGGATGTGTGGGACGGTTGGGGAGCCTACGGCCGGACAGGTCATAAAATGGATTATCCTGGATTTTGAAATTTGGATTCTGGAATTTGAATGCTGAATCAATGCCGTCTGCGGCATCCGTATTTGTCTCCACCTCTTCGATGCGGAAGTAATCCACACGGAACTTACCCGTACGGTCGGTTCCTGTTACCAGTTTTCCGTCACCCTTTCTGCAACCGGATCGGATGCCAAGGGTAAGGTCTTCTCCTTCGCCCACTGTAACCAGTACACTTAGCTCCTGCAAAGCGGTGGCGTTGATACCTACACCATCGGTATATGAGGCAAAGGTGGACACTTCGCCCTCCGTCAGGTTGTTCTGGTAGGTGCGAGGCGTGCTGAAGTATTGAACCTGATTATTCGCAAATAGGCGACCTTGACCCTCCAGACCTTTCTCGCTCCAGAACAAGCAGCTCACACGATAGGTGGTATTGGCCTTTAGCTTGCTGGCAGGTATGGTCTGGTAGAGGCAGAAATCTTCGGGGATGGGACGGTAACCGTTGGGAGTAAAGGCGCAGTAGTTCTGCCCGTGCATACCTTCGCCTTTTCCATAGATACCCGAGGTAGTCATGGTGTAATTGCCCGTGTAGGACATCTGCCATCCGTAGGGGACGACGTTCAATACGTTCTTGCCTTCGGCTAACACATCAGCTTCCTTGTATTCGAAGTCAGGATTTACCAGCAGTTCCTGTGTTAGCGAATCGGGATCTGTGGTGGGGAGGTCAGCTAAGCGTCGGATGGTGAAATGATCCACCTTGAACCATCCTGTATCGTCAGTCTGTGCTCCGGCATTACTGATGCAGCTGGTCTTAATACCCAGGCGAAGGTCTTCGCCTTCCTGTACCTTTAACACTACACGCATCGGGTGCATGATGGTATGTGTCTCGTATCCTGCTTTGTAACCGGCAAAGGTGTTTACCTCGTCGTCTTTGAGAATCTGGTCGTAATCATGCTTGTAGGCATAATATTGAACCTGGTTGTTGGCAAAAAGACGGCAAGAACCGCGTCTGCCCGACTGCACCCATAGCCAACAGCCTACTTCGTAGATGCCCGGTGTAAGCTTCTCTGCAGGTATGGTTTGGTATAGCTCACAATCCTCAGGCATGGGCTTTGATTTAATCCAGCATAGGTTACTATCATCATTCTTGATGGAAGCATCCTTGTTGATACCATACGAGTTACCTGTGAGCGTTCCTTTCAATGTCCATCCGTAGGGGACACCGCGTCGAATGGAACCGTCGGTATTGGTTAGCACGCTACTACCGCTCTTGTATTGTTCAAAATCGGGATTCACCATCAGTTTCGGAGCCAGGTTGTCTTCCTCGGCAGCATCCATCTGGCGATACATAATCTGACTGACAACAAGGGCAGGATTCATGGCGTAGATACGCAATTGGTAATCCTTCTCGCTGGTAGCCTTATAGGTAAAGCGTGCTTCCGAGTAGCCATACATTACGTTGTCGCTCCAGACGTTTGTCTCTGCGCTACACTTTATGCTGGCTGTTGATACGGAACCTGTTCCCATAGCCATTCCCACAACCAGGTCGTTGCTGGTGGTAATAGGGAAGGTGGGAAGGCATCGCACCACAATCTGGTAAGAGCCTTTCTTCAGTGGAATGCTGTACTCCAGATATGGGCCTTTGCTTCGAGCTGTGGTTGCGGTGTATTTGGTGTAGTCTATGGGCCAAACGGTCATACTGCTGTCGCTGACACCTAAGTTCTGCAGCAACTTCCACTCACCTCTACTATTGGTATAGTCTGCGGCGGCTATGAGTGTCATATCGTCTGTAAACATCTCGCCCTTCACGTCGTTTACCTCACTTGTTGTTGCGGCATAAACGGGGCCAAACTGACTGGTCATGCTAGCATTAGGACGCATGCTCATGATGCCGTTCCATTTGCCACCGGCCAGTGTGTTATTGAAGTAATCGGTCAGATAGACAATATTGTCATAGCTGGTGCGCGATAAGGCAGCATACAACATACTGTTCTGGCGATCGCCCATGCCGGCGTACCAGAAACTTAGGTTGGCACCCAGCAGTTTGATGTTCATATCTGCTGTGGCAACAATGGGATAGGTGAAGAGTTGGAAGTAGGCATCTTTCAGTCGGGTAGGGATGCTGGCTTCCAGATTCTGAACCCTGCGAGCCAGATGCTGATAGTCGAGGATGCGCTGTTTCATCTCCTCGTGTGTGAAGACAACTTCGCGCACTGTCTCAGGTTTGCTCTGCGCTGCCAGACGATAATGCTCCAGACGGATGTCTGCCATCTCATCGGCTAAATCCTCGCCAAAGGTTTTTGCTGCCCACCACCGATTAAACTTCCATGCGTTCTCTGGCGTCCAGCTCTTAACGTTCCATGCCAGCTCCATACAGAATTCAAACTCCACCTCGGCAGGTTTTATATCGCCTACGTTAATCATCCAAAAGCGCTGCATGCCGTTCTCGTATGCCTTGCAGAGCTCGTAGCTAATCAATGAGGGCGAAATAGTGCTGAGCCAGATGTAGGAGCATGGGTTACCTAAATATGACAGGTGGTAGTATATGCCATTGCCACCGCTGCGCTTCTGCTCTGTGGCTGTTGGTAACTGGCGGATGTAGGCATAATTGTCATCAACCCAACAGAGTGTAACATCGTCGGGGATTTTCAATCCAGCATTGTAAAGCGTCAATGCTTCTTTATAGGGAATGTATATCTGTGGAACCTTTGTCGGATCACCGCCCAAAGAATCCGTGATAATCTGACGCTGGCATTCTATGATATCCTTCAAGCCTGCCAACTGGGCTTCCTGTCCTTCGTAGCCCAAAAGTGCTACATCCTGCAGACCACGCATACCTATGTCATAGATGCCTTCGTACTCTCGTGCCTCACCTGCTCGTTTGCCCCAGTAATCAGTGCAGCCCTCGGGATTATAGGCAAAACTGAAGTTACTGCTGTTATTGCCGCTTTTGAAGCGAGGCCATTCCCACAGGTTGTCGCGTAGCATGCTGTCACCGCTGCTCATAATTATTGCCCATGCCTTGGCCAGGCGTTTGTTCTCCTCCATCGACCAGAAAGCTTTGGAACTGCCGTGTTTGGCAGGCCACAGACAGTTGGCACGCAGGCGAAGTAGCAGTTCCATTACCTTATTATAAGTGTTAGGACCAATGTTGTTACAACCGGTATCGATGGTTTTCTTGGCCCAAGGGAGTAATGCCCAATCCTCGTCGTTGATGAATAGGCCTCTGTATTTTACCGATGGAGCCTCCACTTCTGTTCGATCACCGTTCGCGTAAATGACGTTCATGGGTGCGGGTGCCACATCAGCCCACCAGATATAGGGCGAAACGCCTATGCGCCGACTGATTTCAAACAGTCCGTATGCCGTACCTCTTGGTGTTCCGCCTAACACCACCAAAGCCTCTTCTATGCCTTCTGCAGGATTCTTTATGAGCTGTAGGGTATAAGCCTCCCATCTGCCAGTCACGCCAGTGGTATCTATCTTGCCAGCCTCCAACAGGTTGGCAATGAGGGCAGAACTGCCTAATGTTCCTGCAATAACGGGATAGTCGCCGCTATGCAATTCGTTGTGTAGCAGTAGTGTTTGGCCTGTAACGGCCTTGATGTCTTGGATTACACAGTTTGCCACGGTTGTTACGACTTCATCGTCATGGGCATCCACAACAAAAACAGCATTCTTGTTGTTACCTACTATCGCGAATCCGTTGGTCGCCGTTTCGGTGAAGGTGATATCTGCTTTTGCAATGGTAACGCAAAGTAGCATCACCAACAGTAATGCATTGTGTAACAATCTATGTAAATTTGAACGGTTGTTTATCATTTCCTTTGTATTTGTTTGCAAAAATAGCAAATATCCTATTGCAAACAAACAAAAGTGTGCAAAAATGTGCAAAAAGTACAAAAAGATACATGAATTTTAACAGAAAGCAGTATACGCGGCAATTTTAATGGGTATTTAATGAACATTTGTGCGTATTTAATTGAAGAATAAGCGATTTAGTTTAAAATGCACACGTTTTTTGTTTACTTTACTACCTTATTTATATATAAAGCCGCATGTTTTTTATATTTTATAGTGTTTCTGCATGAAAAAAAATGTATCAGAGTCCTTGCATATTAGAATAATGTTTAACTTTGCTCGCTGAAAGACATGAATAAACCGTAAAACCTTTTCTATATATGAGAAACAAAAGGCTTTTCTTTATTGTTGTATTAACGCTCTTCCTGTCACATGTTAGGGCACAGGAGTGGATGACGGTGGGTCCGTACTTGCAGGAACTGACAACAGATGGCGTTACCGTTGTTTTTGAGCATGGAATTCCATCTGTGTCGTGGATTGAGGTTAGGGAAAAAGGCAGTTCCGAGATAACGGAATACTACCAGACCGTGAACGGAAGGGTTAAAGCTTACAGCCAGATTCTGAACAGCAAGAACTCTGCCGTACCTGTACAGAACTTTGCCGTCAGGGCAGAGGGCCTGAAGCCTGCCACAACATACGAGTATCGTATAAAGGCACATAAGGTCTTGTCTGAGAATTCCAACGGAGTTTCTGCCAGTACATCTTTCTCTGGCGTCTATACTGGTAGTTGGTATCAGTTTACTACGCAGGATCCGCATCAATCGGAACATCATCTCTTTATCACCAGCGATATGCATAACCGTCCTGATACGTTGGAGGCATTGCTGAAATATCTCGACTATCAGACCTGTGATCGCATTATCTACAATGGTGATATGATTAACTATATGCAACACGGGTCGCAGGAACCCTACAAGGGCTTTATCAATACCAGTGTAAATCTGTTTGCCAAGAATAAACCCTTCGAGTACCTACGTGGCAACCACGAGACACGTGGTGATATGTCTCGGCATATCATGGAATACTTTCCTCGTAAGAGCGGAAATATCTATAATGCCTATCGATGGGGTGACCTGGAGATTATATTGTTGGATTGCGGAGAGGATAAGATCGATACCGCAGAAGAGTATTTCGGTATGGCTTCGTTCTTCAGTTATCGCGAGGAGATGGCCCGCTGGTTTCAGCAGCTCATCCAAACGGACGAATTCCGCACGGCCAAGTACCGCATTATTATCTGTCACTTCACCATGCTGCAGAATGACGATAAGCCAACGGATAAATTTGGTGGTGAGCCGCATCTTATCAGCCTGCTTACCCCCTTGCTCAAGCAGTGCAATATAGATATGCTTATTAGCGGACATTATCACCCTCAGACCTACACCTACATGGGTAAGAACTATAACAATAAAGGTAACCAGTTCGAGGAATACAATATCGGTAATCACAGCGCTATGCGAATCGATATTGCCGATGGAAACTTCAATCTGAAGATTGTCTCCTCGCTGGGAACTGTGCTGTTGGACAAGCAGGTGAAGGATTCCAAGTCAAGCAGGAAACTTATTTACATAACTACCAAGTTGGATGAGTGAGTTTTTTCAATTCATAATTCATAATTTTAAGTGAAGAATGAAGAGTGAAGAATGAAGAATTTGCTACCGCCTTGCAGTAATGTTCAATGCTCAATGTTCAATGAATAAAATTATCAATTCTCAATATTCCCTCCCATTTGGGGGAGGGTTAGGGAGAGGGGCCTCCCGATTCTCAATACTCCTTGTCTTATTGATAACGACAAGTTGGGGATGGGCCCAGGAGCCCATTCTCGACGGGTATTATACTATAGGAGCCCTGGCACAAGAGAAAGACGGGTATCTGTATTCCTATGATACAGATGCTCTGCGCAGTGTCTATGGTAATGCTGTTGATTACAAGAATCCGTATGGCAAGAACGGAGAACATGCATATTTCTACAGCATAACTACCACATCTGCCAATCTGACTAACAGGGCATATTACCTTACAGCCAACCCTGATGGCAGCTATACCATACAGAGTTGTTCGGGCGAGCCATATTCATATCTTGATGTCGCTCGTTATGACCGACACTTGGTAATACACAGTGCCAGACCGGGACGTCGTTTCTTCTTGCGTCAAGAGGAGGATACCTCAGAGTGGCCCGAAGACCATTACATTATGCAGCAGTTCCAGAAGGCAGCGCTTTTTGATTCGTTGGCCGCTAGGGCACATGGACTGGATGCCCTGCAGGTGCTTACCCTTCTGGACGAGGATAAGGTAACACCCTCTATTAGGATTCGCAGGACCTTGGGACATGCACGTGGCGCGTTGGCCCTCTATCCCAGCGGAGACAATCCTGGACAGGTGACACCTCTGTTGAACAGTTCACTGAGGGAATGTATAGATGAGGCGCTGGCATTAGCTGATGATAAGAATATCACCTCGGAGCAAGCTGATGAGATTATCCTGCGCCTCCAACAAGCAACGCAAGCATACGAGGAGACGGCTCCCACAGCTATTAATCCTCTGGTGGAGGGTTATTACTGGCTGAACAGTGCCTACCGGGCCTTTGTGCTTCGCCAGAACAAGCAGAAGGTGATGCGCATTCAGGAAACAGACGGACAACCGGCGTTGCGATGGAACAATGCCAGCGTTAATGATGGCTCAACGGCTTTCTATTTGTCTCCCAAGGGTGAGAATGTTATCATGAAGGATTATATGGACAGATGGTCCAGTCGTCAGCTTTTCCGCTATGATACAGAAGGCCTGTTTACCATTGCCGATGCAGATGCTCCAGATAACCTCCTGACGGCAGACGATTCGTGGATAGGCGAGAAAGGCCTCTATGGTAAGCCCTCGGATGGTCCGGTTACTGCCCGTTCTGACAGCTACCTGTATCCTGGTTATTGCGCTTCTTGGTTCCTGCAGCGTGCCTATCATCAGGTTACTGTTCCTATGGCAGGGTGGGCTGTATTGAGTGCTTCCTTCCCCGCAGAAGTTCCTGAAGGCGTAGAAGTGTTTAGCGTGAAGGAGAAGGACGGCGTAATTTACATGGAACCTTATGAAAACAATGTAATCCCTGCCCGAACAGCTGTTGTGCTACATGCAGCCAAAGGTACTTATACCTTCTGGAGCACAGCCCAGGAGGTTCCTGCCATAGAAGGAAATGCCCTGGTGCCTGTTTGCGAGGATCGTAAAGATGTGGAGGCTGGCAGTATGGCGTTGTTGAAGGTGAAGAATGGAGTGGTAGGATTCCAGAAGTCCACTTCCAAGCAGATTTCTGCAGGCTCAGCCTATATCCCGTATTCTGAGGGACAGGAAGAGTTCCGCCAACTGCAAGAATCAGAAACTGGGATTCAGTCAGAATTCGAAGTTCAAAATTCAAAATCCAAAATTGCTGATTCTCAATCATTATATGATATTTCTGGGCGCAAGGTTTCTGAGGCCCATAAGGGTGTTATCATTGTTAACAATAAAAAGATGCTGAAAAGATGAAAAAGATATATTCTCTTTTGTTGGTTCTCGTGATGGCGCTGTTGCCAGTAAATCTTAATGCTGACACAACATGCTTCCGCGGTTCGCCTTACCTGCAGGAACTCTCGCATGATGGCGTTACGGTGATGTGCGAGAATACGTTACCCACTTATGCCTGGGTGGAATTGCGCAAGAAGGGGCAATCTCCGGTGACCAAATATTATCAGGAAATGAAAGGACAGCATCAGGTGTACGATAATATTCTGGCTCCGTCTGTGGTGTTGCCTGTACAGAACTTTGCAATACGCGTAGATGGACTGGTTGCGGCAACGGACTATGAGTACCGTGTCTGCTCTCAGAAGGTTGACGAGTTGAAGCCGTACGCTTCCACGTTCACCACCCAGTATGCATCTGACTGGTATAGCTTCCGTACATTGGATGACAACGCTACGTCGCATAGCTTGTTGGTATTGAGCGACATGCATAACCGCCCTGCTACGTTAGAGAAATTCCTGACAGTGCTGGAACCGCTTACAGCAGACCATATTATCTATGCCGGAGATATGATGGATAATATGCAGGTTGGTACCCCTCCGAGCACAGCGCTGAAAGCAGAGGAACCTTACACCTCGTTCATCAATGTCAGTTCCAGTCTCTTTGCCACACAGAAGGATTTCTGTATGTTGCGTGGCGATCATGAGACCAAGGGTGATGCTGCCGATTATTTTGACAGGTACTTCCCTCACCAGAGCGGAAAGTTGTATAATGCTTACCGATGGGGAGATTTAGAGATTGTTCTTCTAGATGGCGGAGAGGCTTTGCCCGATGACAATCCTACGGCACGTAATACCTTTTTGGCAGCTTATAATGCCTACAGGAGGGAGGAAGCGCAATGGCTGGAACAACTTATACAGACCGAGGAATACCAGACGGCAAAATACCGTATCGTGGTAAGTCATCTTCCCATTCCGAATGCTACGACGGATGAGTCACAGGCAGGTGCCAAGTTCTTTGCCGATCTGATGACGCCTATCTTGAACCGTGCAAATGTGGATTTGCTGGTATGCGGACACTTGCATCCCGATACCTACACGTTCCTTGACGCAACAGAGGAAGCTACCTTCCCCACCTTGGTGCAAGGCTACAATTCGGCTTTGCGCATGGAGGTTGCAGAAGGAAAGATTACATTGAAGGTGGTTGATGAGAACGGAACGGTTCTGCTTGAGAAGACGTTGTAGCAGAACTTATTTCCTGTATTTCTCGGCATCCTTGTCTTCCAGCATAGACAAGTAGCTGCTGTAACGGCTTTGGGCTATGCGTTGTTCCTCAACGGCTTGCAGGACTGCACAGCCAGGCTCGTTTGTGTGGGTACAGTCGCCAAAGCGGCAATCCTGCCCAATCTGGAATATCTCGCGGAAGTAATGAGCCACCTCGGTTCGTTCCATATCGAAGGTACCGAACCCTTTTATTCCAGGAGTGTCAATTACATAAGAGTTGAGAGTTGAGGGTTGAGAGTTGAGGGCTGGTAAGCTATACATCTCAGAGAAAGTGGTGGTGTGCATGCCTGTATCGTGGGCAGTGCTGATTTCTGCCGTCTTGACTTTGGCCTCTGGAATGAGTTGGTTTAGCAACGTGCTCTTTCCTACACCACTATTTCCGCTCAGCAAGGTGGTCTTGCCGGCAAATGCCTGAAGGATAGCCTCTATTCCCTCGCCTTTGGAGGCGCTGCATCGTAGGCAGCTGTATCCTAAGGATTCGTAAAGTGTGATGATAGCTTGCAGATAACGCAACTCATCCTCGGAGTATATGTCGGTCTTGTTGAAAATCAGTACCACAGGGACGCGATAAGCTTCTGCACTGGCCAGGAAGCGGTCTATGAAGGTGGTACTGGTCTCGGGGTGTGAGATGGTAACCACAAGTGCAGCCTGATCCACATTGGCTGCAATGATGTGGCTTTGTTTGCTAAGGTTGCTGGCCTTGCGGATGATGTAGTTCCTGCGGTCCTCCAGGCTCTCGATAAGCGCTGTCTTGCCATCTGCTCCAGGCGTGATGCTCACCCTGTCGCCCACGGCCACGGGGTTGGTGCTGCGGATACCTTTCAGGCGAAAGTTGCCTTTAACCTTACAATCAAAAAGCTGGTCGTCGTCAGTTCTGACAACGTACCAGCTTCCTGTATTCTTAATGACGATTCCTTTCATTTAATTCATAATTCATAATTCTCAATTCATAATAACGGCAACGTCTGGCGAACCAGATGCAACAAATAATTGTGAATTATGAATTCTTAATTATGAATTGATTTTTTAAACCGTCATGATTTCTTTTTCCTTAGCTGCCATCAGGGATTCAATCTGCTTGATGTACTTGTCGTGCATCTTCTGCAGCTTGTCCTCGGCATCCTTCTCGGCATCTTCTGCCAAGCCGTCCTTGATGCCCTTCTTCAGTTTCTCCAGGATGTCGCGACGGGCATTGCGGACGCTGATCTTAGCCTGCTCCTCTTCCTTGCCGCACTGCTTTACCAGCTGCTTACGGCGCTCCTCTGTCAGAGGGGGAATAGAGAGGCGGATAATCTCGCCGTTGTTATCGGGCATGATGCCGACCTCGCTGTCGATAATGGCCTTTTCGATAACCTTGAACATACTCTTGTCCCAAGGCTTGATGGCAATGGTGCGGGCATCGGGGGTGTTGATGGCTGCCACATTGTTCAAGGGAACAAGGCTTCCGTAGCTGTCAACACGGATACCATCCAATATCTTAACGTTGGCCTTTCCTGCACGGATGCGTGCCAGAGAATCATCCAGATACATTACGGCTTCTTCCATTTTCTCCTCGGCGAATGCCAAAGTTTCCTTAACATCAATCATAATAGGTCTTTATTTACTTCGGTTCTTAATTACTTTCCCTCAATTATGAAGCAAAAGTAGGCTAATTATTTGAAAAAAACAAGTTGCCCGCGGCAGAAATGTATATTTTTTCCTATATTTGTGCCGATTATTATGCAATATGATGGAAATTGATGCCCGTATTAACGAGTTGTTGCAGCATTTGGACCCCATAACATTGGAACAAATGTCCAGTATTCGTCTGATGAACCGGACGGACACTAAGTTTGTTACCAGTAAGGAGAATCTGGCCAAGTTGTTGGAGCTGGCCCAGGGGAAGTATTATGCGCAGTACAACAACGACAGCAAGATAGCCAATTACATGACTACCTACTGGGATACGGAGGGACATCGTTTCTTCCTGGAGCATCATAACGGCAGGGCTCCCCGCCAGAAGGTGCGTGTGAGGACCTATATGGATAGTGGCATAACTTTCCTCGAGGTAAAGACCAAGAACAACCATGGTCGTACCAAGAAGAAACGTGTGGAGGTACCTTCGCAGGAGATAGATGTTCAGGGTGCCAACGGAGAGTTCGTCGAAGGCTTGGTTCATCAGGGACTTACGGAGATGCACCCCACAGTCCGTAACCAGTTTCATCGTATAACATTGGTGAATTACGCCAAGACTGAGCGCCTGACCATTGATTACGACGTACACTTCCATAACATGGAAACAGGTAACGATGCCGAAACGGGTCCGTTGGTAATCATCGAACTGAAGCGCGACGGAAACGTCTATAGCCCTGTGCTGGAGATTCTGCGCATTCTGCGTATCAAACCCTCGGGATTCAGTAAATACTGCATTGGTAGTGTGATGACCAACAAGAGTCTAAAGCACAACATCTTCAAGGAAAAGATGATAACCCTCGGCAAATTGGCTAATACGAAAATAAACTAAAATAAAGATAACTAACATTCAATATGGATTTCTTTAACGACATTAACTATCAACTGGGTAATCTTATTGGGTTGACACTCTTCGACCCTCAGCATTTCATCTCGCTGGTGATGCGTTTCGTCATCAACTTGGCAGTAGTATGCGTCATTGCACGCTGTTTTTACTTCCCCCGCAGCCAGCGACGTGACTATATGTTTATTTTTATTCTCATGTCCGCCAGCATCTTCCTGCTGGTAACGCTGATGGAGGGCGATGGTATGAACCTGGGTGCTGCCATGGGTCTGTTTGCCATCTTCGGCATTATGCGTTTCCGTACGGAGGCAGTGCCCATTCGTGAGATGACGTATCTTTTTATGCTCATTGCCGTGAGTGTGATAAATGCGCTGAGTAGGGCTGAGTATCATCCCAAGGCCGACTATTGGGACGGCTTCGGCATTGTCACCATTGTCTTCGTGAACGCGGTGTTCGTGGGCATGGCGTGGCTGTTCGAGAGCAGCAAACTGGTTAGCACCCTGTGCAGCAAATATATCAAATATGATAATGTGGCCCTGATTTCGCCTGATAAGCGCGATGAGCTGAAGGCTGACCTGGAGAAACGTACCGGTCTGAAGATTCTGCGTATAGAAGTGGGAATGATAGACTATCTCAAGGACAGCTGTCTGATTCGCATCTATTACGACGAGCCCAAGGACCGCGGTAACAGTATTGAAGGTATAATGAAAATGCCCCGTTAACAGTATGAAAAAGATTCTTCTGATAGCAACATTGCTTCTTCCAGCCGTGCTGAATGCACAATGGACTGATGAGTATGGCACCTGGGTTAGTGTGGGTGCCAAGAAGAGTCTGGGTACCCAATGGAGCCTGGGCCTGGAGGCCGAGTACCGTGCACAGGACAACTCCAGATGGGCTTTCGGCTTGGATGCCGGCTATAAGCTGAACAAGGCCATTAAGTTTGGCGCAGGCTATACCCTGTTGTATAACAGAAGGCCGGAGAAGCTGAAAGGCGATCCAACGGTTGACGATGAATACACCAGGACTCCTGCCTACTGCTATCCCCGCCACAGGTTCATTGTGGAAGCTACTGCCGACAAGCGATTCTGGAAGTGGCTGCGCGTCTCGTTGCGTGAGCGCTATCAGCTTACCTATCGCCCTGAGAAGGATTACAGCAAGATGGAGTATAGCAAAGTTCCTATATTCGATGATGACTGGAACTATCTGGGAGATGAGTGGATGGAAAGTGTTACGCAGAAGACCAAGTCGTCCACAACCACGCAGCTGCTCCGCAGCCGTCTGAAACTGGAGGTGGATAAGAAGGGGTGGAAGTTTACTCCCTTTGCCTCGGCAGAACTCTGCAACAGCGTACGTGTCGGCGACCGTTTTAACGTAGACAAGGTGAGAACAGCCTTTGGAACCAGCTATAAGCTGAACAAGCAGCACGAGTTCACCTTGGCCTATGTGCTGACGTATGTCTTTAATGACGACGAAGAGAAACCAGACGCTTTTAACAACCGTATCCATGCCGTAAGCGTGGGATATAATTTTAAATTCTGAAAACAAATTAACAACTGATAGATTATGAAGAAGTTTGTTCTGATGGCCGTCATGATGATGGCATTCACCACTATGTGGGCTGACAAGTATAATTATCTTACTGTTTCTGCAACTGGCGAAGAGTTTATCTCTCTGCCTACAATCCAGAAGATAACTTTTGCCAACGGTAACTGCGTGGTTGCCACTACTGCCGGCGAGTATACCTATCCGCTGTCAGAGATTAAGAAGATGTATTTCTCTGTAGAGGATCCTACGGCTATTGAGGCATTGCCCGGTGAAGCCGAGAACCTGCAGTACAAGGATGGCAAGCTGAAGGTTGACGGCGATGGCATGCTGCGTATCTATGGCTCAAACGGAGCCTTGGTACAGATGGCTAACGTGAAGAAGGGTGCTAACATCAGTCTCAGCAACCTGAAGCCTGGTCTGTATATTGTCAATATGGGCAATAAGACCATTAAGTTGACAAAGTAAGGAACCCTATTTTAGAGCTTTAATAAAGTGAAGAAAATATTTTCACTTCTTTTGCTATTGGCTGTGTCTCTTTTTGCCTCGGCTCAGGAGTATATGCGAATCTGGCAGAACGGCGATAATACCAAGGTGCCTCTGTCCGAGGTTACCTATGCTGACAATGGAACCTCCTTTACAGCAGAGGGTGTTACGTATCAGACCAGCGAGGTGGACAGCATCACCTTTGTGCATATCATTACCGTAACATGGAATGGGGCACAGGCTACTGTCGAGAAAGGCAATGTCTTGGGTGTTGAATACACCGTAGAGGGTGGTGATGTGGTAATAAACAGCACTAATACACATAACGAGTTGGAGCTTGTCCTGCAAGGTGCCAGCACCAATGGCTCACTGACATACACAGGAAGTCTTAAGTGCAGGTTCCATCTGAACGGCCTGCATCTTATTTCCACCAAAGGTGCCGCATTGGATATCCTGTGTGGTAAGCGCGTGGCATTGAAACTGAATGAGGGAACTGATAATACGCTCGAAGATGCACCTGGCGGTCAGCAGAAGGCTGCCCTCTATTGCAAAGGTCACCTCGAGATCGAAGGCGGCGGCAGTCTTACCGTTACGGGTAGGGCAAGGCACGGCATTTGTACAAAGGAATACTTGCAGCTAAAGAGGAGTACGGGTACCGTTACTGTTAATGGCGCTGAGAGCGATGCAATCCATGTTGGTCAGTACTTCCTGATGAATGGAGGTGCGTTAAATGTCAGTGGTCAGAAGGGCGATGGCATTCAGACAGAGATATTGACCCTTGATGATGATATTACACCTAATCCTGATAAGGAGTTCAATGGGCAGGTCTTCATAAAAGGCGGTACCATTAATGTTGGTGTTACGGGCGCGACCCGAAAGGGTATCAAGTCGGATGATATGATGACCATCTCTGGCGGAACGGTTATTGTTACAGCTTCGGCTGAAGGTAGCAAGGGTATCTCTGTCGGTAAGCATCTGCTTATCAACCAGGACACCGCCACAACCGACATACGTGTATCCGCAGCGGGGGGAATCTATGAAGACGAGGAAACCGAGGAGGAGACCAGATGCATGGGTGTTAAGGTTTCCAAAAATATGGCTATCACAGCAGGCTCATTAAAAGTTACCAATAAAGGGTACGGGTCTCGTGGCGTAAAAGTCGATGGACAGTATTACAAGGAGGCTGCTGCTACTGTGACTGCCACTGTATATGATGTAAAGAACCATCAGGTTTATACAATGCCACCAATGGATTAATGAAAAAGTATTTGTTTTTTATTCAAGCAGCTGTAATGCTTGCGGTATCAAGTGTAGGCTTGGTATCATGCGGCAAGGACGACGTAGTTCACGGCGGCAAGACGATTGTTGTTTATAGTGTCGTGGGCGGTTGGTATAAGTGGCTGACGAGCAGTACGATTATTGGCTGTCGTTTCGATGCCAATGGCGATGCCTATTTCGATAGCTGGTCTAATTCCCCCAGCTGGGAGGATCCTGGCAAGTGGTCTGTCAGTGGTAACGTCCTTACCGTTAAGTCTCAGGAAGAGGAGGTTATCTTTACTTGCAACTTCCTTGTTTCTGAGGAAGGTAAGAGTGTAGTTTTTACCAACATCCAGACAACGGACGAATGGCAGTTCCTCAGCAATCTGGAGGGTGAACTCATCAGAATGCAGGTTAAAGAGGACAATACAGAAGAATAAAGCAACATCAGTTAACGAATATAACCTTTCCTGATTCATTCGGGAAAGGTTTTTTTGTCCATTGTTCTTTTTGTCCGTAGGCTTCGGACTCTTTGTCCGCGCGTTACGGACTGTCAGTCCGCTCCCTACGGACTTTTCCCATCTAATAGGAAAACGATTTTACTTGGCTGTCTTTTCTTATAGCTTGATTATGTTCAATAATTAAGTTGGATATTATTTTATTTAACTTACTTTTGGGGCAAGAATGGCAACTACGACAAGAATATAAGGTATTCGGAATCTGTTGATTATTAGGAATAGACCTTACGCTCCCTAGTGTTAATTTTTATTATAATATGATTATTATAAGATGATAATTGAATTATAATAATTATCTTTGCTGCGAGAAAAACAAGATAGTATGGTCAACAATCCATTTATACTCTATGGCTATGAGTCTGAAAAGTACTTTTGTGATAGAAAGACTGAGACTCAGGAATTGAAACGATTGGTTACGAATGGCAACCACGTGGCATTGATTGCCCCAAGACGCATTGGCAAAACGGGACTGATCGAGAATCTATTTCATCAGAAGGACATTCAGAAGGATTATTACACGTTTCTCATTGATATTTATGCCACAAAGAATATCGAGGAACTGATTATGGCTATGGGGGCATCCATGTTATCCTCTTTACGCCCTAAAGGAGCAAAAGTGATACAGAAGTTTGTCGATATACTGTCCTCATTGCGCACAGGCATTTCATTTGATGCCATGGGAAATCCTTCGTGGAATGTTGAAGTTGGAGATATTCGTTTGCCAAGGACAACATTAGATGAGATTTTCGAATATATCGATACGGCAGATAAGCCATGCATTATAGCTATTGACGAATTCCAAACTGTTTCTTGCTATAATGATGGAAAAATCGAGGCGTTACTGCGTACTTACATACAACATTGCCGTAACGCCCACTTCATCTTTTCTGGATCACAACGTACGATGATGGGTGAAATGTTCCTAAGCCCTTCCAGACCATTCTACCAGAGTACTTCAATGATGAACATTGGCAGCATTCCTATAGACAAATATTCCGCGTTTGCGCAGAAGCATTTTAAAGAGGCGGACAAAGGTATTTCCGTCCAGGCCATAACCAAGGTTTATCAGCGATTTGAAGGTGTCACGTGGTATGTTCAACGTGTAATGAATGAACTTTTCTCTCTTACTCCACAGCATGGGACCTGTGATGAGGATATGTTGGATATAGCTATCAAGAATATATTACGTGCCAATGAATTTACCTATCAGTCCTTACTGTTTCAGTTGCCAATTAAGCAAAAAGAATTGTTAATGGCTATTGCTAGGGAAGGGAAAGCCCAAAACCTAACCTCATCGGCGTTTGTCAAGAAATACCGTCTTACCAGCAGTAGCAGTGTGCAGTCTGCCATCAAGGGCTTGTTAGAAAAGAATTTTGTAACTTCTAATCTTGGAGTTTACGAGGTTTATGACAAATTCTTTGCCCTATGGCTGTTAAAGTAAGGTGTAATAGAAAAAGACATATCAAACAATGAAGAAACTATTTAATGCATGGATGTTTGCGCTTGTGATGGGAAGCCTGCTGCTTACGGGTTGTAGTAAAGAACTGACATACTATCCTCCTGAAATAAGATGTGAGGGTGTTGCATTGACATCTTCTGATAATGGTGTGAATTATACTGGGACAATTCCTCAAGAAGGGACGGAGTTCGTAATAACATGCTCCCAACCCATCACAAATATAGTGATTAAGCGTGGAGCGAATAATGTGGAGGTTTGGGATCCTGCAATATCAGGTGGTTATTGGGGAGAGATTATTTCGGAATCTGAGAATCGCTATAGATTTAAGATAAACTCGAATACCTCTGACAACGACAGGGAGCTTATTTTCACCTTTGGAACCAACTTCGAATCGTGTAGGATAACGTTACGGCAGGTACATTAGTCATAGATTATACTCTGAAAGGAGTAACATGTCTTTCTCCGTTCTGTACAAATCTAATCATGTGGGATTCTAGTAATATTATACAGAAGAGTATTATGAAATTAAACAGAAGAAACAATTGTATATTAGGCATGGTCTTTATCATTTTAGGCTTGTTTTCTTCCTGCGTAATAGACTATGGATGTAGTGCGTCTTTCAAGAATTGCACGAGTGATACGTTGTTTATAGGTTCGTCTCTTTACAATAATATGGATAGTGTTAAATGTGTTGTTTGGGGCGAAAGTCCTTCCTCTGACAGTAAGCCTGATACTCTGTTGAAGAATGGCGATTTTTATTTTGAGAGTAGAGATGTCGTTTATCCAGACTCTACATGCTTTATAAATTGTTGCAATTTGTCTTATAACAGTGACACCTGTTATTTCTTCCTGATTAAATGGAGTGATGCGAAGCGGTACTCATGGGATGAAATCCGTGAACAGAAACGCTATCATACTTGGATAGTTGCAAGAGATAAGAATGGCAACTACGACAAGAATATAAGGTACTCGGATGATTGCTTAGAAGAAACGAGGTGAGTGTGTGTCTGTGAAGAGAATGGGATAACCTCATTGCGACTTGGGGAAGTTCCCCCCTTGCTTCCCCCTAGCTACCCCCTTGCCTTACTCCAGCCTGCTTCCAGCCTTACTCTAGCCTGCTTCTAGCCTTACTCTAGCCATACTCATTGAATAAGGCTAGAGTATGCTTAGAGTATGACTGCAGTATGGCAGCAGTATGGCTAGAGCACTGTGACTTTTCCTTGCTCCACATTGATGGTTACTATGATTTCGACAACGATCTGCAAATACTATTGGAAAAATTGGAATAAAAAAAGTGGTTTAAGGTTAATTATAAAAATCTCCCCAGTTAGAAAAAGATATCATCTAGCTGGGGAGATTTCGTTTATCGGTTAAACGTTTCTTAGTTGTGAACGAGGGTTCCGATTTCTTCGCCATCCAACACCTTCTTCAGATTGCCTACGATGTCCATATTGAAGACGTAGATGGGCAGGTTGTTCTGCATACACATGGCGGTGGCGGTGATATCCATCACCTTCAGGTTACGGGCAATAACATCGGCATAGGTGATGTCGTGGAACTTGGTGGCTGTGGGGTCCTTCTCGGGGTCGGCAGTATAGATGCCATCCACGCGAGTACCCTTGAGCATTACATCAGCCTCAATCTCTATACCACGCAGGGAAGAACCTGTGTCGGTGGTGAAGTAGGGATTACCTGTTCCGGCACTCATGATAACAACTTCGCCGTTTTCCATAGCCTCGATAGCCTTCCATTTGTTGTAGAACTCACCAATAGGCTCCATACGGATAGCTGTGAGCACGCGGTTCTTCTGGCCGATAGCACCCAAGGCGCTGCTCAGGGCCAGTGAATTGATAACGGTGGCGCACATACCCATCTGGTCGCCCTTCACGCGATCGAAACCTTTCCCGGCTCCAGTCAATCCGCGGAAGATATTGCCGCCGCCTATCACAATACCAATCTGCACACCCATCTGGGTGGCTTCCTTAATCTGCTGTGCATACTCGTTCAGACGCTTTACATCGATGCCGTAACCTTGTTCGCCCATCAGACTCTCGCCTGACAGCTTCAGTAGAATTCTTTCAAATCTTGCCATACTTATTTAATTCATAATTCATAATTCACAATTCATAATTGACCTGCGGTCGAGCCTGCTCACGCTCGGGATTATAAACAAGTTTTTCTTCTCTCATTCAATCGCAGCCTTCAATGTTCAATGATGAACGTCACTTCCTTAAAGTCATAGCGCCTTTGCTCTCCGTTCTCGCATTCCAGAACAAGATGCCCCGAGGGTTCCACATCAATGATGCGGGCCAGGAAGGTACCTGTGGTGTCCGAGTAGGTGTGTAACTCTCCCTTGTGATAGAGGTACTGCATATAGCGGTTGTGCAGCTCGGAGAACTGCTCACGTTCCATCATACCGTAGTAATGGTTGAACTGCTGCATGATGCTGTTCAGTACATGGTCGCGCTCAACCTCCTTGCCCAATATCTGTGCCAGGGAAACTGGGTTGGGCGCATCGCTGAGGAAACGTGTCTGGTTGATGTCCACCCCCACGCCAATGATGGAGCGGTAAACCCACTTCCCTCGCAAATCATTCTCTATAAGCATGCCCACGATTTTCTTGTCGTTGTGATAGATGTCGTTGGGCCATTTTATCTGGAATCCCGGCGTATAGCTGCTGAGGGCATCTCTGATGGCGAGGGCGGTAACCTCCGAGAGGGCAAACATCTGGTTGGCCTGTAATCCCTTGGGGTAGGAGATGAGGCTGAAGAGTAGGTTCTGACTACGCTCAGATTCCCACGTGTTGGTGCCTGCCCCACGTCCAGCCGTCTGGAACTCGGCAGTAACCAAGGTTAACTCGTGACTCTCGTCCTCGGGCATTTCCTTGGCATACCTGTTGGTGGAAATTGTTTCGTCTAATACTATTCTCTTCATGTTCAACCTTTAACCCCTTAACCCCTTAACTTTTTAACCCTTTAACTTTTTAACCTTCCAACCTCCAATCACCTGTACCAAACCGGGGAACGGAACGCATCCTCAATGTGATTGATAATGTCGCTGTTGCTGACAATAGATATAATGTCGAAGCGGACAGGCAGATCAATGCGATTGAAACGGATGTAGGCGTCGGCAGCAAGGACGGTATTCCGTATTTTACGGGAAGAGACGGCATCCTCGGGGTTGCCGTATTTGTCGCTCTTGCGCGTTTTTACCTCTACCACTACCAGCGTGCCGTCTTTCTCGGCTACGATGTCCAGTTCCTTGTGGCCGCTTTTCCAATTACGATCCAGAATGAGGTAGCCCTCCCTGATAAGGTAGTTGACGGCCTTGTCCTCGCCTTCTAAGCCAAATTCGTTGTGTGCAGCCATTTTAACTCTCTTTATTAGGTGCAAAATTAGAGAAAAATTGTAATTTTGCATGCAAAAGCAATGGAAAAACTTTATGGCAGACGATAATTTCTATATGAAGCAGGCGCTTCAGGAAGCTAAATGTGCTTTCGAGGAAGACGAGATTCCCGTGGGGGCTGTTATTGTGTGCGGCGATCGCATCATAGCCCGTGCCCATAACCTAACGGAACGCCTCTCGGATGTTACGGCACATGCCGAGATGCAGGCCATTACGGCTGCATCGGAATATTTGGGTGGAAAGTACCTGAACGACTGTACTCTGTTTGTAACAGTAGAGCCCTGTATTATGTGTGCCGGGGCTTTGGGCTGGTCGCAGATTGGAAAGGTGGTTTATGGCGCTGGCGATGAGAAGCGGGGCTTCCGACGTTTTGCCCCTCAGGCTCTGCACCCTAAGACGCAACTGGTCTCTGGCGTGATGGAAGAGGAATGCGCCGCACTGATGAAGGAGTTCTTCCAGAGAAAAAGATAGGCTTTAGGCTTCAGACTTTAGACTCTAGCTAACTTTCCAACTCAGGAACTCAAGAACTTAAGAACTGATCAACTCAAGAACTCACGAACTCATCAACTCATAAATAATGTAAAAATGGGTGGCATTACGAATAAAATGCCTAACTTTGTGCACTATAAGAAAAAGAGTACAATAAAAACATACAACTATGGCAAGTTCAATTAAAGAATTGGATCCCCAGATTATCTGGAAGAACTTTTATCTGCTTACTCAGGTACCCCGTCCTAGTGGACACTTAGAGAAGATTCAGCAGTTCCTGCTCGATTGGTCAAAGGAGCATGGCATTGAGGCCTTCAAGGACAATGCCGGCAATATCGTAATGCGCAAGCCTGCCACTCCTGGTATGGAGGGTCATAAGACTGCTGTCCTGCAGGCACACATGGATATGGTTCCCCAGAAGACAGACGAGAGTACCCATAACTTTGAGACTGATCCCATAGAGACCTACATAGACGGCGAATGGGTAAAGGCTAAAGGTACCACGTTGGGTTCCGACGATGGTATGGGTGTGGCTGCTATCATGGCCGTTATGGAAAGCGCCGATTTGGTGCATGGCCCCTTGGAGGCACTTATTACTGCCGACGAGGAGAGCACCATGTATGGTGTTAACAACTTGGCTGCTGATACACTGAAGGGTGACATTCTGCTGAACATCGACAACGAGACGATGGGTGAGTTTGTTATTGGTTCTGCCGGTGGCGTAAACATCTCTGCTACCATGCAGTACAAGGAGGTTGCTCCCGAAGAGGGTGACATAGCCGTTAAGGTTATGCTGAGGAACCTGCGTGGCGGTCACAGTGGCCTGGAAATCAACGAGGGCCGTGCCAATGCCAATAAGTTGATGGCTCGCTTTGTTCGTCAGGCTATTGCTGATGATGAGGCTCGTCTCTGCACTTGGAATGGTGGTAACATGCGTAATGCTATCCCACGTACAGCTACCGTAGTGCTGAGTCTTCCCAAGGAGAATCTTGAAGACCTGAAGGATCTGGCTCTGTATTGCGAGAAGACCTTCCAGGACGAATACCGTGGTGTGGAAGAGGGCATCTCCCTGGCCGTTGAAACAACAGCACTGCCTGCTGGACAGGTTCCTGTGGAGATTCAGGATAACCTGGTGGATGCTATTATGGCTTGCCACAATGGTGTGCTGCGTAATATTCCCAGCATCCCATCAGTAGTTGAGACCAGTAGCAACCTGGGTATCATCAATATCGGTGGCGGTGAGGCCAGCATTCTGATCTTGGGTCGTTCCAGCAACGAGACCATGATGGAGTACCTCCAGGAGATGCAGGAGTGCTGCTTCTCGATGGCTGGTATGAAGGTGGAATACAGCGGTCAGTATGGTGCTTGGCAGCCTAACTTCGACAGCCCCATCGTAGCAACTATGGTGAAGGTTTACAAGGATATCTTCAACGAGGATGCCCGTGTGGAGGTTTGTCATGCGGGTCTGGAGTGCAGCATCATAGGCGGTGTATATCCCAAGATGGATTTGGTAAGCTTCGGTCCAACCTTGCGTAGCCCCCATACGCCTGACGAGCGTTGTAACATCCCCAGCGTAGCTAAGTTCTGGGAGTTCCTAAAGGCATTGCTGAAGGCAATCTAATTAGAGAAAGAAGAATGAATTTAGATAATTTCTATAAGGCAAGGTATGTGCTGAGCCAGGTCATCCGACGTACTGACTTGGTTCAGGCTCCTCGCTTGAACCCTGCTGCCGACATCTACCTGAAGCCTGAGAACCTGCAGGTAACGGGCTCCTTCAAGGTACGTGGTGCCTGTTATAAGATTTCGCAGCTGACGGACGAGGAGAAATCACGCGGTGTTATTGCCTGTTCGGCTGGTAACCATGCACAGGGTGTGGCCCTTGGTGCCAGCTTCAATAAGATAAAGAGCCTGATTTGTCTGCCCGACGGCGCTCCCATCAGCAAGGTGGAGGCTACACGTCGTTACGGTGCCGAGATATGTCTGGTGCCAGGTGTTTATGACGACGCCTACCAAAAAGCTATCCAATTGAGGGACGAGCATGGCTATACCTTTGTACATCCCTTTGACGACGAGAATGTGATAGCTGGACAGGGCACAATAGGTTTGGAGCTGTTAGAGCAACTGCCAGGCGTGGAGGTTGTGCTGGTTCCCATCGGAGGCGGTGGTCTGGCTTCAGGTGTAGCGTATGCCATCAAGAGCCTGAATCCCAAGGTTCAGGTGTGGGGCGTGCAGGCAGCTGGCGCTCCCAGTATGTACCAGAGTCTGGTGGATCATCAGATTCTCCGTCTGAACGCAGTAAACACCATTGCCGACGGTATTGCCGTGAAGGAACCGGGCGTGTTGACCTACGATGTCTGCCAGAAGTATCTGGATGGCGTGGTTACAGTTACGGAGGATGAGATTTGTGCTGCTATCCTGGCATTGATAGAACAACAGAAGATGGTAGCCGAAGGTGCGGGCGCTGTGAGCGTGGCAGCTGCTATGTTCAACAAGGTGCCTATAGCTGGCAAGAAGACCATCTGTATTGTCAGCGGTGGTAACATCGACGTAACCATCCTGAACCGTGTAATTAACCGTGGTCTCTTCAAGAGTGGCAGAACCTATACGTTCGTGGTAGAACTGGATGATAAGCCCGGACAGCTGGTTGGCGTGAGTCAGATTGTTGCCAGCCTTGGTGGTAACGTTATCAGCGTGCGTCACGAGCGTAACGATGATGCCGAGAGGGTAACAGCCTGCCAGTTGCGTCTGAAGGTGGAGACTCGCGACGAGGAACAGATAAATGAGATTAGAAAAGCATTGAAGAAGAATCATTATAAATTAGTATAAGAAAATGAAAGTTATCAGTACAACAAAGGCTCCTGCAGCCATTGGCCCCTATAGTCAGGCCATAGAGGTAAACGGTTTCGTATATGCAAGTGGTCAGATTCCCATCGACCCCGCAACAGGCCAGTTCGTAGAAGGTGGCATCAAGGAGCAGACTCGTCAGTCACTGACAAATGCGCAGAATATCCTCAAGGAAGCTGGCACCGACCTCTCTCATGTAGTAAAGACAACGGTTTATCTGAGTGATATCGATAATTTTGCTCCCATGAACGAGGTGTATGCCGAGTTCTTTACTGAGCCTTATCCCGCTCGTAGCGCTGTAGCAGTTAAGGATCTGCCCAAGGGTGCCTTGGTCGAGATAGAGGTGCTGGCAGCTAAGTAAATATATCCTAACGTAACAAATATCCATGATGAGAACTTCAAGAATTCTTTCCTTCCTTTTGTTGGCAGCTTCCTGCGTTTCAGGCTTTGCCCAGAAGGTTGTTAGTGCCCAGAGTCCCAACGGGCAGACAAGTGTGAGTGTGACACTTTCTGACCGCATTTATTATGATGTGGTAAGTCATAATGAGACGCTGCTGAAGCAGAGCATAATTGGCATGCAACTCTCTGACAAGACGTTAGGTGCCAATCCTGTCCTGAAGAAGAAGAGCGTACGAACTGTCAAGGAGACAGTAAAGCCTGTTCTTCCTCTGAAGTACAGCCAGGTGGAAAACAACTATACGTTGCTTTCCCTGGATATGAAGGGCGGTTATGCCGTTGACTTCCGTCTCTATGACGATGGCGTAGCCTTCCGTATGAGAACTTCCCTCCCGGGCGAGATAGAGGTGATGCAGGAGAATACCGTGTTCCAGTTGGCAGACAACTGCGACTTAGTGCTGCAGCAGCCTGGCGGCTTTAAGACAAGCTGCGAGGAGAACTACTCTTTTGTCAAGAGCAACGAATGGAAGAAGGAAGACAGAATGTCTGAACTGCCTATTCTTATCATGGGTAAGAACCAGAAGATTTTGCTGAGCGAGTTCGACCTTGTCAGCTATCCGGCTTTCTTCCTGAAGGGAAATGCCGACAACAGCCTTTCTGTTATCCAGCCCAAGAATCCCATAGAGTATGAGGATCAGGGCGACCGTAGTCATCGTATCCTTAAAGAGGCAGATTACATTGCCAAGACAAAGGGTACACGTACTTTCCCCTGGCGTTATATGCTCATTACTCAGGAGGATGGCCGCTTGGCAGAGAACGCTATGCCTATGCGTCTGGCACAGAAGTGTCAGATTGAGGATACCAGTTGGATTAAGCCCGGACAGACCTGCTGGGACTGGTTGAATGGTATTCCTTACGGTGCAGACGTAACCTTCAAGAGTGGTATCAATCTGGATACCTATAAGTACTTCGTGGATTTTGCTTCACGAAACGGTGTTCCTTATATCATAATGGATGAGGGTTGGGCACTGGATACCCGCGACCCCTTCCGTACCAATCCTGAGGTGAACCTGCCTGAGTTGATTCGTTATGGCAAGAGTAAGAACGTAGGTATATGGGTTTGGCTGCCTTGGCTGACGGTTGAGCACCATATGGACCTCTTCGAGAAATTCGAGGAGTGGGGTATTGTAGGTACCAAGATTGACTTTATGGACCGTCAGGACCAGTGGATGGTTGACTTCTATGACCGTGTGGCAAAGGAGGCTGCTAAGCATCATATCATGGTTGACTTCCACGGAGCCTTCCATCCCAGCGGTCTGGAATACCGTTATCCCAACATCCTGACTTACGAGGGTGTGCGCGGTATGGAGTATAATGGCGGCTGTACGCCCAAGAACAGTATTTGGTTTCCCTTCCTGCGTAATGCCGTAGGTCCTATGGATTACACCCCAGGTTCTATGCTTTGCTACCAGCCCGAGTCACATCATGGCAACCGTCCTATCTGTTCTGGTGTTGGAACCAAGGCTTACCACATGGCAGTCTTCGTAATCTTCGAGACGAACCTGCAGATGCTGATGGACAATCCTTGCCGTTATGACAAGTGGCCCGACTGCCGCGACTTCATAACCGGTGTTCCTGTGAACTGGGACGAGACACGCGTCCTGGCAGCAGAGGCCGGACAGTATATTGTTATGGCTAAGCGCAAAGGCCAGAAGTGGTTTATTGGTGGTATTACCAACGATAAACAGCGTGAGTTGGATGTTACACTTAATGTCCTTCCTGAAGGCAAGACCTTACAGATGACCTCTTTCGTGGATGGTGTGAATGCCGACCGTATGGCTATGGATTACCGTCAGGAGAAAGCTTCTGTAAACAAGAATACCAAGCTCCACATTAAGATGGTTCGCAACGGTGGTTTTGCTGCTGTGATAGAATAGACCCTCTCCCCTTCCCTCCCGCCTCTAAGGGGTGGGAGGAAACAAGTCAATAATAAAAGACACCCAATATAAAAAGCCCCTAAATCTACACTCCTCCCATTGTGGAGACTGTAAAGGGGCTTTTTTGTTTTTGAATTTTGAATTTATAATTTTTGAATTTATATGATGCGCCGTTTCCTGTTTTTCCTTTTCTTTTTGCCAGTTATGGCATGGGCGGGTAAAGAAACACCTGCCAAGAAGTTGGTATCATTGCTTACCGAGTGTAAGGAACGTGAGGAACTGGTTCCAGATTCCTTCTTCTCCGACGTGCTGCTTCTGAAGCAGGAAATAAAGGAGCAGAATGATTCGGCTGCCAAGGCTATCTATAGTGCCACACTGGCTCATCTGCTGATGCAGAATCAGCATTTGTCGCAGAAATGGAGTTCGGAAACGAAGAGTCATCCTGATAGCATAAGGGAATGGAGTAGGGAGGAGTATATGCAGCATGCATCCGACCTCTACAAGTATGCCCTTCGGGATTTGGATCTTCTTCATCGTGTACCTACCAAGGAGTGGATTCCCCTTGTTAAGAGAGGAAAGGACGAGAAAGTGTATGGTAGCAGCATGCTTGCCGTTATTTGGCAAGCGATGTACAGTGATATCTATTATGAAAAGCGGAAAACGAATGGCCTTCCCTTATTCGGGACATTTATCAACTTCTATAAGGAGCGTGGACTCAGAGAGGCGGCTTTCCGTCTGAGCCTGGATTCAGTTTTTGAAACGAAAAAGGCAATGCGGGAGGCATATCTGTTGCAACTCAAGGAGGAATGTGCCGATTTGCCCTCTTGCGACAAGGTTTATATACAGCTTGCCCAATTAAAGAATACCCCCGAGAAGAAACGCCAAGTCATAGAAGAGGGCTTACGTCTGTATCCCAAGTCGGTAGAGCTTAAGAATTGGATAACAGAGCAGGAGACTCCTAATCTGTATTTCAGGATGCCAACTTTCTTGTATCCTGATTCAGAAGGAGAGGTAGAGCTGGAAGTGCAAAATTTGCAAAGTGTGTCGACTTGTATTTATCGCCTCCCTGACGATTTTCAGCAGGATGATGAGCAGGAACTACTCACTCAGGTGCTTCGCAAGGGTAGGCTTGTAAGCAAGGACGTACATGCCTTTGCTCCTCATCCGCCTTATGAGAAATGGAATGATACCCTGCACCTGCAAATGCCATCATTGGGTGTGTATGCTATGGTGATGCAGGCAAATACACAAGTTCCCATGGAGAAGAAACCTGAATCACAGGTTCATCTTTTCTATGTGTCCAGATTGCGTGCTTTCTCAGTGGCATTGCCCAATAAGAGGACCCAGATTGTTGTTGTGGACGGACAGAGTGGAAAGCCTGTTCCAGGTGCCAGTGTAAAACTAATGCCCGTTCAAGACTCTTCGGCTAGAAAGTCATATACAGAATATACAACAGATGAGCGTGGAAAGGCGGAGTTCTATACTCAGTCTGTGCGGAATAGAATGAAGGTGAAACTGAGCAAGGGCGAAGACTGTATTTTGCCTGAACAAGAGCTTAATGGCTCCTCTTTCTATAATTCCTTTACTGCGGATAAAAACGTACCCAATAAGAATTTGCGCATATTTACGGACAGAATTATCTATCGCCCAGGTCAGACAGTTTATGTGGGTGCTGTTGCCTATAGCCAGAAAGGCTGGGAGACTCAGGTTGAAGAAGCTGGGGAGTATAAGCTCACCGTAAAGGATGCAAAGGGCAACATGCTGTCAGAGCGCATTCTAAGAACCGACGAGTTCGGCGTTCTTAATGATTCTGTTACCTTGCCTAAAGAAGCTACCCCAGGTTATTATACCATAAAGATAGGTTCAACAACACACAGTATCCGTGTGGAGGAATATCGCCGTCCTGTCTTCTATGTTGAAATGGATCCCGTTCCAGCTGTTGCATTGCCAGTTGATAGCATTCGGATAACGGGTAAGGCCATTACTTATAGCGGTGTTCCTGTAGCTGGTGCACGTGTGACGGGTAAGTCCAGCAGTTATACAGGTTTCTGGTGGTATCAACGAGACTTTTCGGATTCCCAGATTTTGGATACCGTCTATACTGACGCAGAGGGACGCTTCTCTGTGAATGTTTCCCTGGAAAGCGTGAAAAATGATCTCCGTACAGGGGCTAACTTTGTTGTGGATGTGGATGTGCTAAGCAAACAGGGCGAGACTCAACAGGGAAATACAAGGTTCTCTCTCTGTTCACGTCCTTATGTGTTGCGAGGCGATATCCCCAGTTGTCAAGATAAAGAAAGATTGCAGCCTTGGTCGTTCGAACTTTGTGCCAGCACTGGTGCTAAGGTCGAAGGTGATATCCTTTGCCGTATCATTGAAGGTAAGGATACGAAAAAGGCATCCTTTGTGCTGCCTGCAGGCAAGTCGGTAATACCGTCGGAATTAAAGAATATTCCCAGTGGGTCTTATCAGGTAGTGGCTCAGTATGTGAACGGTAAGGATACCGCCCGTTATGAGCAAAAGATGGAACTCTTCTCAATGACAGATACACGTCTGGTGGAGCAGAAAGACTTGAGCATCTATACCCCATGTGACACATTCTCTATCAGCCGACCGGCTCAGGTGCAGATAGGAACTTCTTTGAAGGAGGCATGGATTTATCTTACTATGGCTCATCATGAAAAGGTATTTTTGGATACTTTAATCTGCGCACACGATACTGCTTTCGTTTGGGAGATACCTTATAAGGAAGAATATGGTGATGGCATAAGAATCAGTGCGGCTCTTTATCATAAAAGACTAAACACTGCTGTCGCGGCGTTACGTCTGGCCTTGCCGCAGAAGGAACTGAAATCATGTTGGAAGACTTTCCGCAACCGCCTGCGTCCTGGTCAGCAGGAGGAGTGGCAACTTTCTTTGCGTCATACGGATGGTACTCCTGCTAATGCTAATGTTTTGCTGAGTATGTACGATGCTTCCTTGGATGCTATCAGGAAGCACAAAATAGACTTTGGATTAAGTTATTCATATCTTATACCTTGGATCCGCTATGGACAGCTGGGGGGCATGTCATCTGGTTATAACTTCTATTTCCCTGTACGTTTCTTGAAGACAAAGGACTGGCAGTTCAGCGAGTACGATCCTGACTATATATATGATGTTTTTTCTTTGCAAAATGTTACGCTTGGGACTACTTCAACACTCACGGGTGCTAAAAATGGGCGTACATTACGCTTAAGGGGAGCACCCACAGCAGTGGTGATGACGTCTGAATCTGCCCAGCCGACGTCAAGATCCAAACAACTTGTTCAAGTTGCTTCGCCACTAGCATTTGAGTCTGTTGATCAGACATTACAGGGGCAGATAGCAGGTCTGGATGTGGTGAATTCTGATTTGCCCGAAGGCGAGATGCGTGGAACAAAGAAAGATGCTTTCTCTGAACTGGCATTCTTCCATCCCACACTTCGCACAGATGCCAATGGTGAGGTGAAGATTAGCTTCACACTGCCTGAGAGTCTTACCAGCTGGCACTTAACGGGATTTGCTCACGACAAGGATTTGTTTGCTGCTCTGATAGACGAGACCATTGTGGCACAGAAGGAACTGATGGCTGAACTGTATCTGCCTCGCTTTCTGCGTAGCGGCGATGAGGCTTCCTTTACTGCCAGCATCCGCAATATGTCTGAACGCTTGCAACAGGGTAAGGCTAATTGCATCATCATGGATGCTGAGACAGAGAAAGTACTTGCCCGATTCCCTGTTCAGTTCCGTTTGGAGGCTGCGTCGGATACGGTATATACCTTCCCTGTCGGTTCTTTGGACAATCATACAGCTCTGTTGGTTAAATGGGTAGCTGAGGGAACGGATTATTCTGATGGCGAACAGCGTCAGCTTCCTGTCCTGTCGGATTTGGAGACCGTTACAGAGACGCGCGCTTTCTCTGTTAACGAAAAAGGTACGTCGAAGTTTAACTTGGAGAGCCTCTTTGCCCACAATCATCCCAGCGCTACCAACCGTAACATGGTGGTTGAATATACGGCTCGTCCTGCGTGGTTGGCTCTCAAGGCGTTGCCCTCATTGTTTACTCCGCATTGCAAGTGTGTGCTCTGCACCTCGGCAGCTTATTATGCTACCAGTATGGCACAGCACATTTTGCGTCAGGTTCCTGATGCCGATGCTTTGGTTGATTCTTTGCAGTATGGCGACATGCTATCGTTGGACTACCGCATGTCTTTGCTCTCATCACTCTCTGCGTTGCAACTTCAAGATGGATCATTCTGTTGGTTCCCTGGTATGAAAGGAAATGCTTACCTTACACGCGAGGTTGCTTTCCAGTTGGTGCGCCTTCGCCATGTAAATGTTGTAGCAGATGCTGCAACGGTTGTTGCTGAGCGTATGCTTAATAGTGCTGTGAATTATCTGGGTAGGGAGATGCACAAGCAGGTGCAGTGGATGCAAAAGGAGAAGAACGTGCAGGTGGGCCTTTCAATACTTCGTTATTTGTATATCCTTAGTCTCTCTGGCAATAAACTATATGAGGACTATCAGAAAGATGAGAAATATCTTATAGATCTTCTGATTCAGTCTTCTGGGGATAAGAAGGTGAGCATTGAAGAGGCTTCCCTTGCTGCTGTTGTACTGGAACGTAAGGGACAGACTAAGTTGGCAAATAAGTATCTGGAAGGATTGGACAAGAAGGTTACTCATCCCGATGGTTATTACATCTCTTATCCCAGCGGTAGCTTTACCAGCATAGACCGTAAAGTGCAGACACATGTTCAGGTGATGGAAGCTTTCCAGGAGGTGAAACCTTCTGAGCAGAAGTTGCTGAACGGTATGACGGAATGGCTCTTGCAGCAGAAACGTACCCAGCAGTGGGATGAGCCTGTTAAGACCGTGAATGCCGTTTATGCCTTGTTGTTGGATGGTTCACAGCCGTTGGATAAGGGAAATAGCGATGTACTGAAATTGCGCGAAGGTCAGAAGACACATACCTTTGTAACGCCTCACACCTCTGTGGGTTATCTGCGTGATAGCCTCAGTGTTTCTGTTCCCAAGGAACTGAGGGTCGAGAAGCATGAGAAGGGCCTCTCCTGGGGTGCTGTTTATGCAACCTATCAGATGCCTTTGGATAGCGTAAGAGCCAGTTGGCAGGGCTTCCATATTCGCAGGGAGGTTTCTTCGCAGCAGCCTAAGGTAGGTGACCGTCTGCATGTGCGCTATACCATTACGGCTGATCGCGACTATGAGTTTGTACAGTTGACGGCTCCCCGTTCTGCAGCTGCTGAGCCTGATGCCAGCCTATCAGGCTATCGTTATCAGAGCGGGTTGGGATACTATCGTATGATACGTGATGACCGCACAGAATACTACTTCGATTCGATGCCAAAAGGCACTTATGTGATAGAGGAAGACTGGCTAATTTCACGCAACGGTAATTATCAGACGGGTTCAACCGTTATTCGGTGCCTTTACGCACCCGAATACCGGTCGTTTACCGACTCTGGCAGACTGCTTGTCAGGTAATATCATGCTTTTTTCATTATAAAGTTCTCTTTTTTTTGGTTGGAATGTAAAAAAACAATACATTTGTAATTGTTTTGTTATTTAAATCGAGAACTTTAACTATAAACACAATGAGAAAATTTGCATATATAGCCGGGGCGGTAGTGTCTCTATTCATGTTCAGTTGCTCTGAGTCAGTAGACGTGTCTGCTCGCTATGTCTTTAAGGAAGAAATAATTGCTGGTTACTTGCAGAAGCATGAGCAGTATAGCGAATATTGTAAGTTGCTGAAGCAGGTTCCCGTAAGCATGGTCTCCAACACATCTGTCTATCAGTTGTTGTCGGCACGTGGTAATTATACCGTCTTTGCACCTACCAATGAAGCTATACAGCTTTATTTGGATTCTTTGGTGAAGAAAAACCTTATTCCAGAGGCTTCGTGGGATGCATTCACCGATAGTGCGAAGTTAGACTCTGTCCGTAAGGTTATAGTCTATAACAGTATCATTGACGGTGGCGACGAGAATGGCTATTTCGAGGTGAATTCTTTCCCGGAGGGTGCTGCAGGTGCTACAACTGCTGAGATTGAGGTGCCTAACATGAACGACAGAAAGTTGGTGGTGAAATATACCGGTGATCCAGACAGCATCCTTATTAATGATTGTATGATAGACAAGATAAACCATGACATTCTGGCTATCAATGGTGTTGTTCACAGTATGCACGACGTTGTGGCCCCCAGCGGAGATTCCATGGCTTTCCTATTGAAGAATATGATAGAATCTAATAAGGGCGGCTATGTGGTGATGGCTAAACTTATACGTGCCTGTGGTCTGATGGATACTCTTGACAGAATTAAGGATGACGTCTATGAGTTAAAGTATCAGACAAAGAAGATTCCACAAATTATGCATGATAGTTCTGAAGGAGAGATGGACTTCTATTCTCCAGAACATCGTTATTTTGGCTACACCATTTTTGCTGAAACAGACGAATTCTGGTCTCGGAAGATTGGCAAGCCAATTGAGGAAATCTCTGTTGATGATATATACAACTACATAGACAGGATGGGACTCTATCCTGATGCAAATCGCGACAACAACTATAAGAGCATAGATAACCTGTTGAACCAGTTTGTTACTTATCACATGCTGCCCATGCGCCTGTCAGCAGATCGTTTGGTGAACCATTACAATGAGAAGGACTACGTAACAAGTTCGAAGAAGCCTACTGTTGCTATCTATGAGTTCTACACCACCATGGGTAAGCGCCGTTTGCTGAAGACCTTTGAGAGTAAGGAAAGTAATGGTATTTACCTAAACCGTTTCCCCAATCTTAATAATGGCCGTCGTGGTGACTATCACGAGAACTCCTGTGATCCACAGAACGTCGGTATATTGATAGGCGAGGCTAACCTGGAGGGAGAGAACAATGTTCGTAATGGTATCATTTATCCCATTGATGAATTACTTTGGTATAGCGACAATACCCGTAACCAGATGATGCGTGGTCGCATTCGTTGGAATGTTACTGCTATGTGGCCCGAGTTTATGAATAATGACATCCGTATATCAAAGATGACTGATGACCAACACTTGAATGTATATATTCCCACCGATGCAGAACTTGGTTATCAGTATCTTAATGATGTAATCATTGAAAAAGATACCAAGTTCTTCTACTGGACTGGCCGTGGACACGGGTGGGCTAATATGCAGGGTGATGAGATGTCTATCCGTGGTCTCTACGAGGTTACCATGAAGCTTCCGCCTGTACCTGTACGCGGAACCTACGAATTGCGCTTCGGTCAGCAGTGTGGTGGTAACAAGCGTGGTATGGCTCAGTTCTATTGGGGAAATGATGTTGATAAGTTGGCTGCCATGGGTATTCCTCTGGATCTTCGTCAGGGTGCTTATTATCTGCAGACAAAGAACGGCAACGTGCCAAGCGATATTGGTTACGAGGATGATGACAAAGAAGATGATGACTATAATGCCGCGATTGATAAGCAAATGCGTAATAACGACTTTATGAAGGGTTGTCAGCAATATGTCGCAGGCGGACCTGGCGGTAGTACATTGATGCGTGCTTCAAATATCTGTTTGCGTCGAATCATGTTCCGTCAAACCATGGATCCGAATGAAACATACTACGTTAAGTTCAAAACGGTAATGGACGATCCCACCCGCTTCTTCTATATGGACTATCTGGAGTATTGTGCCAAGGAGGTATATGATAATCCAGAAGAGCCGGAAGATATATGGTGATGTTCAAATTCAAAATTCAAAAATTATAAATTCAAAATTGGGTATAAAGTTTAAAGATAAAAGAAAGCGAGGTTTTTGCCTCGCTTTCTTTGTGTGGTTATTTTAATGTTTTTCTGCCGTCTCTTATAATAAGGTGAGAGGTTTTTGTAACCTTTCTGCCAGAGATATCATACACCGCGTCAGGCGAATGTTCAATGTTCAATGTTGAATGCTCAATGTTGTTTATCCCGACTTCTTGAGATGTTACGTTGAACTCGGGACCTTCTGTGAACGTTGAGCCTGTATATGTGGCGTCTATGGTTTGTACGCCCCACTTGTAGGTGCCTGCGGTGGGAGGATTGAATGTCCAAGTGTTAAGGCAACCTATGCGGCCCATACGGTTTATCTTGCGCACGCCATTCTTGTCTTCGCCTATGAAGGCTGGTGTGCCGTTCAGGAGATTGCCCACGTTGTCTTGTATAAAAACCTCGTATGTGTAACAGGCTTTTGCACTCTCAGGTGCTTCCCATGTAAGGGTCACGGAACCATCGGCATTCACTTCTGCCTGACAATTTTGGGGTGCGTCGGGTCTTTGGGGAATTGCTGCCAAGTTGTAGCAAAGAATTGCATTAATGCCTTTGGGGCAAAGGTTTAGGTAGTTCGCATCTGTGCAATTGCCGTATGTGACAAAGTCCTTGCGGCCGTCTCCGTTCCAGTCGGGGAATATGATGGAAGCGCTTGTGGCACCAGGTACAACGGTGTTCCTTGTCATGCGTCCTTTTCCGTTGTTCAGATAGAGTTGTCCCGTGCTGGTTTTTGCTGTTCCTTTCAGTCCGCCTATAAAGATGTCGTAGGTGCCGTCTCCGTTCCAGTCAATGATACCTGTGGAGTTGTTCACACTGGCTTGCATGTTGTAGGCATCAGTCAGGAGCTCGGAATTGGAGGACTGGCTAAAGGTAGGCTTGCTTTGCTGTTTGTTGGTATAAATACGCTGGCGAATAGCGGTTTCGCCTGATGAGCTTTCGCCTGTTCCTGCCAGATAAATATCTATCCATCCGTCGTTATTAAAGTCTGCCAGCTGGAGGGAGCCCTTGGATTTCCGCCTAATGCTACTTCCTGTATCTCCAAGTCCCTGACGCAGGAATTTGCCGTGTTGAAGGGTGTCGTTCAAATAGACGTCCGTAAAACATGTCTGCCCCTCTACATTATCCAATACAGAGGAGATGGCAAAATCCTGATAACCGTCGTTGTTTAGGTCGGCAGCCTGTATGATGGCCTCCGAGAACTGTAGTTCCTGTTCGTATGGCTCAACACAGAATGCCAGTTGGGATGGGGATGAACTTATGTTGCGTAGGATGACATTATAGTTTTCTTCGCCCAAGTGTCCGGCACAGACGATGTCCAATCTGCCATCATTATCTATGTCTAATACATCAGCGCTGCAAGGGCCACGCAGATTAAAAGCGCATGAGCTGCCGTCTGGGGTGGTGAAAGTTATGGCAGGGGCAGAGAAAGTTCCGTTTCCTGTTCCCAGAAAGATGCCTTCCTGGCTGTAATCTGAATCTGTGTCAGTGTTGTTCTCGAAGGCTACGATGTCCATGTTCCCGTCGTTGTTGATGTCGCAGGGGATGATGGATGGTGCATTGGCTACTTGAAATGTAGGACTGTTTGTTACTTTGCTCCACTTGTGTGTAGAAGGGAGGTACAGCATAGCATATGTGGTGCGTTTGCTTGTCTGCTCGTCTTCGGCGGAGTTCTGAACTTGGTTGGCATACCCACCGGCCACGATGTCTTGGTTGCCGTCATTGTTCAGATCTACGGTGACCGCTCCGCCGTTCTGAAAACCCCGCTCGCTGCTTATCATTTCAGGGTTGTAAGGAGCAGAGGTGGATAGCGTGGGTCTTATGATAGGTTCGTTGCTCATTGTCAGACGCGAACTTGTGGCGTTGACGGTGCCGATATACATCAGACGGTTACCCACTTTCTCTGTTGATTCGTGTGCATGGAAGACAATGCGCAAGATTCCTTCTTTGTCATAGAAAAGTGAGTGGTGCCCCGTTCCTACCAGGTCGTCGAACCTGCATAGGATGGGATTAGCTGTGTACTTAGTCCAGGTGCCGGAAGCAATATTGGTGGTAGTGGCATAGCCAACTCCATAGTCTTGTGAACGATAGTCGTTGCCTGAGTAGGTGAGGTAGTATCGTCTGCCAACCTTCAGTACGTTGGGGCCTTCATTCACGCGTCCCATCTTATTCTCCCAACTCTGTGATACGGCAAAGCATTTCCTGAGCGTGCCAACCTTGGGCGTTATGTAGTTGTCCTCCAACTCTGCTTGCCAGATGCAGTTTCCGTCAGTAAAGCGGACAAAGAAGACATAGGCTTTTCCGTTGTCGTCGAAGAATACGTGCGAGTCTATACATTTCTCGTTGCCTATCAGATTCTCCATTTGGTAAGAGCCTACTTGTGTGAAGGGACCTTTTGGCGAGTCGGCTGTTGCTGCAAACAGATGCTCGTTAGCCGAGAAATACATAATGTAATGTCCGTTCACGTGGTACACCTCTGGTGCCCAGAACCATTGCTGCTCCGTGGTGTTGGCCTTGTTTAGGGCCTGCCCCTCGTCCTTCCAGGTACGCAGGTCATCCGAGGAATAGCACCTGATACCACTGGCGTCGTGTGTGCCGTAGGCGTAGTATTTGCCATTCTCCAACAGGATGTACGGGTCGGCCAGTGGTACCTGACTAACCTCTCCTTCGGCTTTGGCTATCAGGCTTGTTGTTAGTACAATTAATAATGTAAGTAATTGTTTCATTTTCAAAAGGTTTTTTTTGAGTTTTTAGCTTAATTCTGCGCAAAGATAGTACTTTCTTTGCAAATACATGTGTTGATATCGGAGTTTTTTTCTGATTCAATAGTGAGAAACATTCTATCTCCAAAGAAAAAAAGTGTAATATGGGCTGATAAAACAATTTTCAAGCTTTGAAAATATATAACCAAGCTTTGAAAATATATTTTCAAGTCATGAAAATAAATTATCAGGCTTTGAAAATAGTTTTATTGCACGTGTTGGGATGTTTTATTTCGGGGATTAGCCAGTTTTATTCGGCGTCTCGGCAAATTTGTGACACCGCTTCTATAATAAGGTATGTTTCAAAGCCTCTGGATAAAGCGTGGCGGGTGAGCTTGCCTTTGCGGATGTAGGGGTCGGAGTCCTTGAGTTGCCTGTTTTTCTGCTCAAGAACATGGGTGAGGACTTCCAGATATTCTTCCTCAGGAATAGCTTCTAAGCCTTCGTTGATGTCTGAACTGTCCATCTCTAACATACGAAGCATCTGGCTTATCTTGATTCTGCCCCAATGATTGTATCGGAACTTATCGAGGCAATATGCCCTGCAGAAGCGCATATTGTCAATATATTTCTCTTTTTTGAGATAAGAAATAATGTCTTCGGCTTGGGTCGGTGTAAGTCCCCATTGGATGACTTTCTTGCGTATCTCGGAACTACAATGTTCGCTGCCGCTGCATAGCGAAGCAGCGCGTGAGAGGGCTTGCTCGTAGGTTAGGGGTTTCATTCTTTGATGGCTGAGATAAATCTTGATTTTCCAAAATTATCAGGATGTACGGTTACGTGGGTGTAACCCATCTGCTCCAGCAGGGAGGATGTCTCCGTGGGGTATGCCTCGTTGATTTCGAAGTACAGACGGCCGGATGCTTTCAGGTGCGTAGTGGCAAATTCTGCAATGGCACGATAAAAGAGTAAAGGGTCGTCGTTGGGGACAAAAAGGGCCAGATGAGGCTCGTAGTCCAATACATTAGCATCCATTAGACGTGCCTCTTCCTGACAAATATAAGGAGGATTGCTGACAATAACATCCCATAGACGTGTGTTGGGTGCTGGATGTAAAATATCTTCTCGCTCGAAAATGACGTCGGTATGGAGTGTTTGGGCATTCTCTCTTGCAATGCGTAGTGCATCTGGCGAGATGTCAAAAGCCGTTGCCTGATGGCCTGCCAAAGCCAATGAGATGGCAATGCATCCGCTGCCCGTTCCGATGTCAAGAACAGAACAAGGGGTAGGGTGCTGTTGGTTGATGAGATTGACAAGTTCCTGTGTTTCGGGCCTGGGGATTAGCACTCCTGGCTCTACATGGAAGGTGTGTCCACAGAAATCTGCTTGCCCCAAAATATACTGCACAGGTTCTTTTCTGACAAGTCTGCCAATAATATTTTGCAGTAACGCCTGCTTATCTTCAGATAATTCCTTATCTTTGCCTATCAAAACTTGTGTGGGAGTCAGCCCAAAAGCGACCTCCATGACCAGCATGTAAAGTGCACGGGCTTCGTGTGGCGGATAGACGGATAATAGCTGTTGTATCTGATTCATGCTGCAAAAGTACGAAAAAAAGTGAAGAATGAAGAGTGAATAGTGAAGAATTTTAGGTGAAGAATGAGGGGCGATTATGAATTTTGAACTATGAATTATGAATTAAAATACATGCAGCGTTGCATCCAATTGGCAAAGTGTGGCGAGATGGGTGCTCCTCCTAACCCAATGGTGGGCGCTGTAATTGTACGCAATGACGAGATAATAGGCGAGGGATACCATCGCAGATGTGGCGGTCCGCATGCCGAAGTGAATGCTATCCGAAGTGTTCGAGATGAATCGCTGTTAAAAGACAGTACCATTTATGTGAGCTTGGAACCTTGTTCGCATTATGGGAAAACACCTCCCTGTGCCGATTTGATTATCGAGAAGCAGATTCCACGTGTTGTGGTCGGTTGCTTGGATCCTTTTGCTAAGGTAAACGGACAGGGAATCAATAAGTTGCGAAATGCGGGAATAGAGGTTGTTGTGGGAGTTCTGGAGAAGGAATGTCTGGAACTGAATAGGAAATTCATAACCTTTCATCAACATCATAGACCCTGGGTAACGCTGAAATGGGCGCAGAGCGAGGACGGGTTTATGGATGTTCAGAGACAGCAGGGTGAGAAGCCTGCAAAGTTCTCCTCAGCCTTTACCCAAACCCTTGTACATCGTATGCGTGCCATGCATCAGGCTATTATGGTCGGCACACGAACTGTGCTGCTAGACAACCCGACATTAACGACCCGCATGTGGGACGGCCCTAATCCGCTAAGGGTTACCATAGACCGTAATAACGTACTGCCCGACTCTGTTTGTTTGAAAGACGGAAGCGTTCCGACTGTAATCTACAATAATGGAGATTTGAAGCAGATCTTGGATGATTTGTACACGAGGGGAATCCAGTCTTTGCTGGTTGAAGGCGGCGCCCAGTTGTTACAGCATTTCATCGATGCCGGTCTATGGGATGAGGCTCGGGTTGAGATTGCTCCGATGACTTTGGAGAGAGGTGTCCGTGTTCCAAAAATAGAGAAGGCTGATCTTGTGGGTAAGAGCATCCTGGACGGGCGAAAAATACTTAACTATAAGCGTGAAATGTAAAAAAACTGGCAAAAAGTGCAGTTTTAGGTCACATAAACCCTAATTTTACTTAATTCGAGGGCGGAATATGATGTAATGTCAAATATTAACTATACCTTTGCACTTTGGTTAAAGAATACCATTATAAATGTGCGCACATAAGACTATAAAGAAATACGGGATGTTGCTGATGGCAACAATGCCTTTCTTGTTGTTGGGTTCATGTATATCTAACGACGAGGTGAAGAATGATGATTATTGTTATATCTGGGAGGTGTCCTTGGGCTCACTGAAGCGTGAGGTTAATGTAATTAACGCTTTAGGGAAAGATACAACAATAATATCTTCCTATTCGGGAAGCCAATTCCCTATGACCATAAACCAACGTACGCAGACAATAGAGAACATGGATTCTTTGTTGTATGGTACCGTATTGCGAGCCGTACTGGTGGATATATCCTACAACGGTTCAACATTGGTATATCGTACAAAAGGGGATGAGGACAGTACGTGGCTGACCTACAGATCTTCCGACAGCTTGGATTTGCGTAAGCCTATTGAGCTGATGCTGGTTGCCAACGATGGTTTAAGTGCAAGACTCTATACGTTGCAGTTGAATGTGCATAGTGTGGAGGGTGATTCGCTATATTGGAAGAAAGCCGATGAAGCTGTTCCGCAATTGCAGAATATGGACCAGCAGCGCGCCCTTATTGTACAAGATAATGTGGCCGTTCTTGGTAAGGATGGTGATGCAATAACATTCGTGGAGCGCACTTCGGAGGGCGTGTGGGATAGTACACCTACAGACCTGCCGTCTGGTGCAGACCTGCAGACTCTTACCAAGAAGGGAAATGCTTTTTATGTTAGTACGGCAGAGGGTGATATCTACACCACTGCAAATGGAAAGAACTGGCAGAAGCTGAGTGCTCCTCAGCATCCTGGTATGGTGCTGGCAGGCGCAACGCCTGATTACCTGTATGCTCTGATGGATGGAGAACTGTACAGATGTTCAGAGGACGGACAGGGAGAGTGGTCCTTCTTGCCAGAGAACTTGGACGAAAGTTCTGCGTATCTGCCTTCAAAGGATGTGAGAATGCTGTTGATGAAGCAAGCTAATGGTAGTCAACGTTTAGTCTTGGTTGGCAATCGCTCTGATGAGAACGATAAGACCTCTGTTGTATGGACTAAGATGTGGAACGGTGATGTTTCGGAAAGCGATGCTGTCTGGATGTTTGTGAACCAAACAGAAGACAATAAATATGCATTGCCTCAGTTGGAGAGCTTAAACCTGATACAATACGATAAAAAGTGCTTGGCCTTTGGTGGCTCTTCTGTTGCAGGAAAGGGTACGAACGAGGCAATGGACGCTCTGTACGTAAGCGAGGACTATGGCATTTCGTGGCGTAAGGATTCTGATTTGCATCTGCCAACACAGCTGAAAGGCGTAAATGGTCCCATCTGTAGTGTGGTGGATGATAACAATGTAATATGGATAATTGCCAATGGTGAGGTATGGCGAGGAAAACTGAACAGACTGGACTTCGAACGACAGTAACGCTACTGCTCCTGTTGTGTTTCTTCTCTGCCAATCTTAAGGCGGAGGATCTGGAATACAAGATGGACATGGGAGCTGCCATAGGAACCTGTTTCTATATGGGAGATGCTAACAGCAAGCCATATGCTAACATGGGTTTCATGGGTGGAGTTACTGTTCGCCGTATCTTTAATCCAAGGATGGCGTTGAAGGCTAATCTGGCAATGGGCCATTTGAGTGGCACCGTGGATGGATTTATTCCTCAGGATCCTTGGAGCGGTTCAATAGAAGGCGGTGTGCCAGTAAAGGTGGATTTCTCGCGTAATGTGTTGGACCTGGGTGTTCAGTTTGAGATGAACTTCTGGGGCTTTGGCATGGGAGCCGGTTATAAGGAACTAAGTCGTATCACCCCTTATGCCTTGGCTGGCGTGGGTATGACAGTCGCCATGGGGGGCGGAGCCAGTGCATGTGGTGCCCTGTGTCTGCCTGTAGGTGTCGGTGTTAAATACAAACTTAAGCCACGTCTGAATATTGGATTCGAATGGACAATGCGCTTTACAACAAGCGACAGACTGGATGCTACGCCTGAGGGAACAACTCAGTTGGCGCATCCCTATGGAATAAAAAGCGTAGGACTGAAGAATAAGGACTGTTACAACTTTACAATGGTGTACCTGACTTATGAGTTTATGCCAAAACTGAGGAAGTGTAATAACTGAGAGAGTTGATGAGTTTTTGAGTTGATGAGTTTTTGAGTTTGTGAGGTGATAATTATGAATTATGAATTGTGAATTATGAATTGCAATAAAATAGAACTTGACATGAATAACATACCTGAGTCTATTGCCATTATCATGGATGGTAACGGACGATGGGCAAAGGAGAAAGGCTTGCCTCGCTCGGCAGGACATGTTGAGGGAGTGGATACTGTAACACGCATCACCTCGGAATGTGCGCGGTTGGGCGTGAAGTACCTGACCATGTACACATTCTCCACAGAAAACTGGAATCGTCCAGAGCCTGAAGTAGAGGCGCTGATGAATCTTATTGCCACTAAGTTGGAGGATGAGATATTCATGAAGAATAATGTCAGGTTCCGTTTGATTGGCGACATTACACGTCTGCCTCAGCATGCCAGAAAACGTCTGGAGGAATGTATGGCCAACACAGCCAACAATACTCGCATGACTGCTGTTACAGCACTTAACTACAGTAGCCGCTGGGAATTAACAAAAACCATGCAGCAGGTGGCAAGAGATGCTGCCGCAGGTAGGGTTAAAGCGGAGGAAATAGACGAGAAATATATATCAGACCATCTGGAAACCCACTTTATGACAGATCCTGACTTGCTTATCCGTACGGGTGGCGAACTTAGGATCAGTAATTATCTGCTTTGGCAGTGTGCCTATAGCGAATTCTATTTCTGCGACACATATTGGCCAGATTTTAAAGAGGAAGATCTGCACAAGGCTATTGCAGAATATCAGAGACGTCAGCGTAGATTCGGAAAGACGGGCGATCAGGTGGAAGAGGAACAGAAACTATAGACGTTAGTCTACTTTGAAATTTGAATTTATAAATTTTGAATTTTGTGAAACGAATATACCTTGTTATATTATTATTGACGACACTGCTATCGGATGTATGTGGTCAGGTGGGGCAGCGTGAAATAAAGCCTGTAATAGACTATAGTCGTTCGCCGCGTACCTATTATATCGCTAATATAGCTATAGATGGCATAAAGAACTACGATGAATATTTGTTGTTGGGACTCAGTGGCTTGAATGTCGGTCAGTCTATCACAATACCTGGTGAGGAAATATCTAACGTGGTTAAACGTTACTGGCGAAACGGTTTGTTCAGTAGCGTTGCAATCAGTGTGGATAGTTTGGTTAATGACTCGGTATATTTGCACATTCAGCTTGCACAAAGACCCAGAATATCCGAGATAAACTATAGTGGCGTAAGAAAAGGTGAACGTGACGAATTGCAGGAAAAGCTGGGTTTGATAAAAGACAACCAGTTGACACCTAATATGTTGGACCGCGCGAAGATTCTTTGTGAGAGGTATTTCTCTGATAAGGGGTTCAAGAATGCAGTGGTTAATATTCTGCAGCGTGATGACGCCAGCCATCCAGATAAGGTGATTCTGGATGTCAACGTGGAGAAGAAAGACAAGGTGAAGGTTCATAGAATCTATATTTCGGGAAACCAGAGCCTGAAGACGGGCAAGATAAAGGGTAACTTGATAAAGTCAGGTATTCTTAAGAAGATTCACGAGAAGGGTTCCTTGGCAGGTTGGTTCCGCAGCAAGAAATTCACAGACAGCAGGTATAAGGAGGCAAAGGAGAACTTGATGTCGAAATATGCCGAACTGGGTTATATGGATGCCATCTTGGTTTCTGACAGTGTCGCTCCTCATGAGAATGATGTGGATGTATTCCTGAAGGTAGAGGAAGGCCAGAAATACTATGTGCGTAACATAGAGTGGGTCGGTAATACACTTTATCCTACGATTTACCTGAATGAATTGTTGCGCATGAAGAAGGGTGATGTGTATAACCAAAAACTTCTGAATGACAGATTGAAGGTGGATGATGATGCTGTGGGTACCTTATATTATAATAATGGTTATATCTTCTCGCAACTTGATCCTGTAGTAGTGGATGTGGTGGAGGATTCTGTGGACTTGGAGATGCGTATCTTTGAGGGCACTCAGGCACATATCAGCCATGTAAGAATATCTGGAAACGACCGAGTTTACGAGAACGTTGTACGTAGGGAGTTAAGAAATAAACCCGGCGACCTCTTCTCTATGGAAGCATTAAAGCGTTCATACAGAGAAATTGCATCAATGGGACATTTTGATGCAGAAAACATCAAATATGATATTCAGCCTAATGCAGCTAATGGAACAGTGGATCTTGATTGGGGACTTACTACCAAGAGTAATGACCAGGTTGAGTTCTCGCTGGGTTATGGCCAGACAGGTGTGGTAGGTAAGATCGGTTTGAAGTTTGGTAACTTCTGTATGGCCAATCTGTTTAAAAAGAATGGCATAAGAAGAGGTGTTCTGCCTCAGGGTAATGGCGAGACCTTCAGTATCAGTGGTCAGACCAACGGTAGGTATTACCAGCAGTATAGTGTTAGCTATGTTAATCCTTGGTTCGGTGGAAAGCGTCCTAATACATTCAGTTTCGGTGCTTCGTTCAGTAAGTACACCGACATTAGCGATAACTATTATAATTCTGCCTACTATAATAACTATTACAGCTATTTGTATGGCTATGGATATGGTAATGGCTATGGTAACTATTACGAGAACTATTACGATCCGGATAAGCGTTTCATGACTTTCAGTTTCAGCCTCGGATGGGGAAAGCGCTTGCGTTGGCCTGATGACTGGTTCAACTTCTATGCTGATATCAGCTATACCCGATACATGCTGAAGGATTGGCAATACTTCCTTATTAACAATGGTAACTGTAACAATATCAGCCTTGGTCTGACGTTGAGCAGAAACAGCGTAATTAATCCTATCTTCCCTCGTAATGGTTCGGAATTCCAGTTGAGTGTAACGCTGACTCCTCCATATAGCTTATTTGATAAGAAGGATTATGCGAGTCTGGGAAATGATTATAATAGCGAGAATTATCAGCAGGAGATGCAGGAGAAGCACAGATGGATAGAGTATCATAAGTGGAAGCTGAAGCACCGTACTTATACAGCTCTTTCCAACGGCAATAAGTGTTTTGTTTTGTCCACTCGTGTCGAGCTTGGTCTGCTCGGACATTATAACAAGAATAAACGCTCTCCGTTCGAAACCTACTATATGGGTGGCGATGGTATGAGTGGATATAGTTCAACATATGCAACGGAGACCATTGGATTGCGTGGTTATGACAATGGCTCTCTTACGCCAAACGGTTATAATGGTTATGCCTACGACAGATTCTCTTTGGAGGTCCGCTATCCTTTCATGCTTAGTCCTAGTACAAATATCTATGGTCTTGCCTTCGTGGAAGGTGGTAATGCGTGGGATGACATAAAGAAATTCAATCCCTTCGATATGAAGAAATCTGCCGGTGTGGGCGTTCGTATCTTCTTGCCCATGGTGGGTATGTTAGGTATTGATTGGGCATATGGCTTTGATTCTGTATTCGGCTCAAGAACATATAGCGGTAGTCACTTCCACTTTGTTTTGGGACAAGAGTTTTAATAACACATATCATAATTTACGTATATGAAAAAGCTATTTTTGATTTTAATGGTAATGACAAGTGTCAATGCAATGGCACAGAAGTTTGCCCTGATAGATATGGAATATATATTGAAAAATGTTCCTGCTTACGAACGTGCCAATGAGCAGTTGAATCAGGTAAGCAAGAAGTGGCAGGCTGAAGTGGATGCCTTAACACAGGAGGCTCAGACATTGTATAAGAATTACCAGTCTGAGGCTGTCTTCCTGAGCAATGAGCAGAAGACCCAGCGCGAGGAGGCTATTGTTGCTAAAGAGAAGGAAGCTGCAGAGTTGAAGAGAAAGTACTTCGGCCCTGAAGGCGAATTGTACAAGAAGCGCGAAAGCCTGATGACTCCTATACAGGACGAAATCTACAATGCCGTGAAGGATATCTCTGACTTAAAGGGCTATAGTCTGATTTTGGACCGCGCCAGTGATGCCGGCATTATTTACGCCAATCCCAAGATTGACATTTCTAACGAGGTACTATCCAAGTTGGGATATAACTAAGCGAATATATTTTTAACGAATAATTAATAACAAATAATAAGACAAGATTATGAAGAAATTATTGATTGCTATCTTGATGATAGCTCCCCTGAGTGTGAATGCTCAGAAGTTTGCTCATTTCAACAGTGGTGACATCATTTCTAACATGAAGGAGTTCACTGCTGCTACAGAAGAGATTCAGTCAATGGCTAAGCAGTATGAGGATGATATCAAGTTGATGCAGGAAGAACTGCAGAAGAAAAGCGAGGAGTACCAGAAAGAGCAGGCTAAGCTGTTGGATAATGTTAAGCAGCGTCGTGAGCAGGAACTTCAGGATCTGTATCAGCGTCTGCAGCAGTCTTACCAGGACAATCAACAGGCTCTGGAGAAGGCTCGCCAGGAGAAGTTCGGTGTTATTAACGAGAAGGTTCTGGCTGCTGTGAAGAAAGTGGGTGAAGAAGGTGGCTATGTTTATGTCGTTGATATCAGCACTGGTGTTATCCCCTTTGTTAACACACAATTGAGCACCGATATATCTGCTCAGATTAAGAAAGAGCTTGGTATTCAATAATAATAAATAAAGAAATATGAAACGCCTATTTGTATTTCTCTTCGTTGTAATTCCTATCGTTGCCTCTGCTCAGATACAGTTTGGCTATTTAAGCTACCAGCAGGTAATAAAGGAAATGCCCGAGTACACTCAGGCTATGCAGGAATTGCAGACATTAAAGGCCAAGTACGACGAGGAGGCAGCAAGGGGAGAGGCTGAGTTCCAGAAGAAGTTTGTTGACTTCCTGCAGGGACAGAAGGACTTCCCTCAGACCATTATGCAGAAGCGACAGGCTGAACTGCAGACGTTAATGGATAATGGAGTTGCTTTCCGTGTACAGGTACAGAGCTTGTTAGCCCAGGCCGAGAAAGACCTGGTTGCTGAGGTACAGAAGAAGCTGAATAGGGTTCTTCTTGAAATTGGCGTGGAATATGGATATGGTTTTATCCTGAATACTGACGATAACGCTTGCCCTTACATTAATCCTGTTGTTGGCGTAGATGTAACAGAACTAGTACGCCAGAAACTGGGGACAGCGGTGTCACCTCAAGATGAACACAAATAATAAGTTCCCACAAACGCCAGGCCCGATAGGAATTTTTGATTCGGGCTATGGAGGTCTAACAATACTGCGGCAGATACGTTCGTTAATGCCGCAGTATGATTATTTGTACCTGGGAGACAATGCTCGTGCTCCGTATGGTACACGTTCGTTTGACATTGTTTACGAGTTTACGTTACAGGCCGTACAGTACCTCTTTGCCCGGGGATGCCATCTTGTTATTTTAGGCTGTAACACAGCATCGGCAAAGGCCTTGCGTAGCATACAGCAGAATGACCTTCCGCAAATGGATTCCCATCGACGTGTACTTGGCGTCATTCGTCCAACCGTTGAGGTCTTGGGAGGTATCTCTCAAAGCCGTCATGTTGGTATTATGGCTACTATGGGTACGATACGCAGTGCTACATACGATTTAGAGATTGCCAAGTTGCATCCCGATATACATGTCACGGGCGAGGCTTGCCCTATGTGGGTTCCTTTGGTAGAGAATGACGAATACGATGGCCCGGGTGCAGATTACTTTGTAAAGAAGAATATTGATAGCCTGCTCAGTCGTGATCCACAGATTGATAGTGTTATATTAGGTTGCACACACTATCCTCTTTTAATTGAGAAGATCCGAAAGTATATGCCATCCAATATTCATGTTATTGAACAAGGGTATTATGTGGCCAATAGCTTGCAGGATTATCTGAACCGTCATCCCGAGATGGAAGAACGGATTACCCAGGGCGGTTCAACAACGTATTTAACCACAGAGCAAGCCGAGGAATTTCAGAGTAAAGCAGCAGCCTTTATTGGTGAGCCGCTCACGGCAGAAAGAGTACATTTGGAATAGGATGAAAAAGATAAAGGAGTTACTTAGTCAGAAGGAGGTTCAGCAGTTTCTTCGTTTCTGTATTGTAGGTGGCACATGTGCCATGATAGATGCTGCTGTATTCTATGTGGTGAGGCTTTTTGCTCCTTACCAGGTAGCACTCATTTCGGGTTACCTCATCTCTTTCTGTGTTAACTACTTCCTCACTGTTTATTGGACGTTTAAGACCAGCCCGTCCGTACATAACCTTATAGGTATTATCGGTGCCCATATGTTCAACCTGTTTGTGGTTCGCATGGGACTTATGTGGCTGTTTGTTGAGGCATTCGGATTGGACGACTCCGTTGCTTATATACCTATGGCTATTATCAGCGCTGTAACAAATTTTATTGTGATACGCGCTGTTGTCAAGTTCTCCAAGAAAAAGAAGAACAACTAATCAGTATACTTTAAGTAACTGTCTTTTATGGCTTCCTCTCGTAAACCAGCATCCGTTGGTTTACGGTTACGGGCTCCATGACGTATTGCAGTAATATTCGCGGATAGGTGAGGTTCCAAAGGAACTTGTGCGGAGTGGTAATCAGCCTGTAGCGGAACAACTCCTCCTTGTCGTATATGCAATGAAAGTTGCTTGGTATGGGCGCATCATAGTATTCGTGACATGTTACGATGGCTCCAATCTCACGCACTAAGTATTTGACCTTACCTGAGGCAACCCATTCTGCCTGCTCCTTTTTGATTTCTGGATCCAGAATGCTGGAGATAAAGAAGTTTTTGTTGGGTGGCAGGTGACGTGTGTGCTGATAAATGCCAGTGTCGTATGAACTGAAAGTGAGCACTTCGCTGTCATCGCTCTTGTTTGCATTGATGATCTCGGCCATTTCCAGTACACTTTTTGGGAAGGTACCGTTTATGAGTGTAACTAAGTTCCAGTTGGTTGCAGCTGATGTAATGCCGATGAGTGCTATAATTATGTATGTTCGGGTTGTGGGTATGTGATTCCTGAAGAAGTAAATAACCAACGGAGAGAATACGTACATCAACAGGAAATAATAGAATTGCACGGTCATTGTTGCAAAAGAAAGCAGCAGAATGCCATACGTACCCAATACAAGAAGCTTTACCTCCCAGCGTGCACGCACAAAGTATATAGGTAGTGTCAGTACTGCCCATATAGATAGTTTCATGAGTGGGAACCACCAGAAATCAGGTTCGCCGTTGGTGGCTGTGCCGTGGTATTGGAAGATATTGACCATAAAGTATGAATCAATAAGTGCCTCTACCGTTCCGTGTGCTATGAAGTATGCCAAAACGGGTATTGTTGCCAGAATTACTCCGGCGATAACCCATAAAACGATATTCCAAAGTTCCTTCAGTTGCTGATGTTTCCATGCAATGAAGGCAAGTGCCATAATGCCACCAATGTAGAAGAATAGGATGTTGAATTTCGTCCAGAAAATAAGTCCTAATCCAACTCCTATAATCAGTGACTGCCACCAATGCGGGGTTTTCCTGTTCTTGGCAAAACGTAGCATGAAGTATAGGCAATGAGCCAGAATAGGTAGCGAGAATTCCTCAACACTGTCCCCGTAATAGAAAAGGTCCGATGATAAAGCGAGCCATCCTATCAGGCATGCCAGCGGCAATGTAACTTTGGAAGATGAGAAAAGCCGTATTGTACGTAGCGAGTACCACATAAAGCAGAAGCTACATAATATCTCAATAAGGTAGATTCCTACGAAGCTGCTACGCGATAGCATAGCCGCCATTTCGTGCATAAGGTAAAGAACGGGTCCCTTATGGTCGAAAATATCTACATACAGTTCCCTCCCGCTTAACATGGCATTGCCTATAGTCATATAGACATTAGCATCGTCCCATGGGTTTAGCGGATATAGGAAAGAACATGTGCTGAATAACGTGGTGATAAACAGTGCAAAAACAGAGAGGAACAGAGGTTCCTGATAGTTAGTGTACTTCATAAATGATAATAATTATTTTATTTGGCGACAAAAGTACACCTTTATTCTGGTTCATTAATTGTTTCTGTTAAAAAAAAACAACAAGAGGGGAAGTTTTTGGGTTCCTCTTTGCCATTCCCGGAAAAAGAGGATACCTTTGTGGGTGAGAATGCAAAAGGCTGAAAAGGTAGGCCTAAGGTAAAGCTAAGGAATAAACATGAGATTGTACCCCATTTTGATGTTGTTGTTCTTGCTCGTTTCTTGTACACCCCAAGACAAGAAAGCAAGGATTGTGGCCTCAAAGGGTTTGCCCAGCGAACTCCTTTTGGTGGTGGACGACAAAGTCTGGCACAGCGATATCGCGGATACACTCAAGGCAATAACTCAAGGAGCTGTTCCAGGGCTTATGCAGGAGGAACCCTATTTTAAAATGGTTAGGATATCGTCTCGTCATTATGTCCAGACATATACTACATTCCATAGCAAGCTTTTTGTTCGTATAGACCCCAGCCTGAAGCATGCTGTGGTGGGAGTAGAAAGGAATGTCGTGGCTCGTCCTCAAATAGAAGTTAAGGTGGCTGCACCTTCTGTTGACTCGCTTCGAGAGTTCCTCTCTGAGAATGGCATGAACATTCGACGGATAATAGATAATGCACAGATAGAGATGCGTGCGGATAATCTTCGTAAGCATTACAATAGGGACATGGAAAAGAAGTTTTCCGCTGCCGTTGGCTATGGCATAAAAGTCCCTGAGCAAATCCAAGCCAGCAAGGTGGGTAAGAATTTTATGTGGGCAGGCTCGAATCTTAACGAGAAAGACCTTAATGTGGTTGTGTATGCCCTGCCATGGGATGGCGAGAATATTGCTGATGAGGAAAAGTTTGTAGCTTGCAGAGACTCTGTAATGCGCATGAATATTCCTGGCAGTAACCCGGACCAGTGGATGCAGACAACCAAGATAGATGGTTCTCCTATTATTTCCTCTTGCTTGCGTGAGATAGGTGGGAAAAAAGTGTATGAAGTACGTGGATTTTGGGAGATGCGAAACGGGGCTTTGGGAGGTCCTTTCGTGTCACTGACGAGTATAGACTCTGTGAATAATAAGCTAATCGTTGCTGAAGGATTTGTATATTCTCCTTCAACAGATAAACGAGACCTCTTGCGCACGGTTGAGGCCTCTCTAAGAACATTATATAAAACAGACAAACAGAAATGAGAGTGAGATATATCTTTCTTTTTCTTTTTTTGATGAGTGCTGCTATGCTGCATGCACAACCCCGCTTTGTCCCTGATGTGGAGATTAAGAAGTTGGGCGAAGTGGAATTCCAACAGCCTAAGAAGGTGGTCTTTGGCTTTACGAACAGAGGCAATCAGCCGCTGAAGATAACATCGACAAAGGCGTCTTGCGGATGTATTGACGTTTCCTATCCAACGGCAGAAATCCCTGCAGGAAAGGGTGGGGAGATCTCCATGGTTTATGATGCCAACATCTTGGGCTCTTTTTACAAGGAGGTAGAGGTGTTTACGAATGCTTCGGAAGAGCCTGCTTACCTAACCATACAAGGGACTGTAGTGGTGGAAGTCAAGGATGTAGGAGAGGATTACCCGATAGACTTGGGCAATGTACAGATAGAGACAAACTATCTGGAGTTTGACGATGTTCACAAAGGCGAGCATCCTGTGGTTGAAATGTCGCTTATCAACAAGGAACATACGGCTTTCCGCCCTGAGCTGATGCATCTGCCAGCCTATCTGTCGGCTCAATATATTCCAGAGAACGTGCCAGCTGGCAAGAAGGGAATCATTCGTCTGACGCTGGATAGTGACAGATTACTGCAGATGGGTCTGAATAAGACTTCGGTATATCTCTCCCGTTATATGGGTGATAAGATTAGCGATGTCAACGAGATTCAGATCTCAGCAGTTCTGCTTCCTGATTTCTCCAAGATGACTGAGGAAGAGATGGAAAATGCTCCCAAGCTGCATGTGTCGGAATCAATGGTAGAGTTTGCCGCCTTGACAGGAAAGTCGAAGGCTTCCCATACGATTCTTGTTTATAATAACGGAAAGAGTGATTTGCATTTCGAGCAGGTACAGGTATTTAATGAAGCTGTTTCTGTAAGTTTGGGGAATAGGGTGCTCAAACCTGGTGCAAGTACAAAGCTGAAGGTTACCGTGACGCCCAAATACCTTAAGCGTGCCAAGGGAAGGCCAAGAGTCCTCTTGATTACAAACGACCCCATGCAGCCAAAGACTGTTATTAATATTGACATCAAACCTTAAAAGACCAGATATGGAACATCCTGAAAACAGCGCAGAATTTGAGGGCTTGAAGGTAAACGAGGGAGTAGGTCCGGTTTCCATAGTCAATCCTTATCTAAAACGCGGCAGGTTTGCCCGCCGTCAACTTACTGCGGGAGATTATGTTGAGGGAATATTACGCGGCGATGTCTCTATCCTGGGTCAGGCTGTGACATTGGTCGAGAGTACGAATCCAGCTCATCAGGCTATTGCTCAGGAGGTGATAGAGAAGTGCCTGCCTTATTCTGGTAAGAGTATAAGGGTAGGTATCAGCGGTGTTCCTGGTGCAGGAAAGAGTACCAGTATCGATGAATTCGGCATACATGTTCTGAAGGAATATGGTGGTAGGTTGGCTGTGCTGGCTATCGACCCCAGCAGCGAACGTACCAAGGGTAGTATCCTGGGTGACAAAACCCGTATGGAGAAACTCTCTGTTCATCCAGATTCTTTTATCCGCCCCAGTCCCTCGGCTGGTAGTCTTGGTGGTGTGGCCCGCAAGACACGCGAGACGATAATCCTCTGCGAGGCTGCCGGTTTCGATAAGATTTTTGTTGAGACAGTAGGCGTCGGCCAAAGCGAGACCGCTTGTCATTCAATGGTTGACTTTTTCCTGTTGATTCAGCTGTCTGGCACAGGCGATGAGCTTCAGGGCATCAAGCGTGGTATTATGGAGATGGCTGATGGTATTGTTATCAACAAGTGCGATGGCAATAATGTTGATAAATGCCAGTTGGCAGCTACACAGTTCAGAAATGCATTGCAATTATTCCCTATGCCCGAAAGTGGCTGGCTACCTAAGGTTCTTACTTATAGTGGATTCTATGCTATAGGAATCAAGGAGATATGGGATATGATATACGAATATATGGACTTCGTCAAGAAAAACGGATACTTTGAATTCCGTCGTGCCGAGCAGTCTAAATATTGGATGTACGAGAGTATAAATGAGCAGCTACGTAACAATTTCTATCAGAACCCCACGATAGCAGATCTCTTGAAAGCAGCTGAAAAGAGTGTGCTGGATGGTCAGCGGTCATCTTTTGTTGCTGCCAAGCAACTCCTCGATTCTTATTTTGCACTCCTCCATTAGCCATTTGGGAGTACTTGTTGCTCCGCAGATACCAACTGAATTACAATCTTGCAGCCAGCGAAGTTCTATTTCGTTGGCTGTATCTATCATATAGGACTTGGGGTTAGCTTCCTTACACTCCTTGAACAGAACCCTTCCGTTGCTGCTTTTTTTCCCGCAAACAAAAAGAATTACATCATGTCTGTTGGCAAACTCCCTTATGTTGGGCATTCTGTTTGCTACCTGTCGGCATATCGTGTCGTAGAATGTAAACGTAGCATTGCTGCTGATATGTTCTTGTATGTACTCTACAATGCGTCGGAATTCATCCAGGGGTTTGGTGGTTTGCGAGTATAGGCAGATATCCTTGTTGTAGTCAAGCTTATGAAGGTCGGCAATTGATTCGATGACGATGGCCGTTCCTTCCGTCTGACCTACCAACCCTAATACCTCTGCATGACCGTTCTTGCCAAAGATTACAATCTGTTTTTTGTGTTCTGTGTCGTTGTCGTATTCTTTCTTGATGCGTTCCTGTAGGTGTAGTACTACGGGACATGTAGCATCTATTATCTCAATCTCGTTCTTCTCGGCAAGTTGGTATGTCGATGGCGGTTCGCCGTGTGCCCTTAGAAGAACCTTGGATTTGTGTATGTTCGTTAATTCCTCGTGATTGATGGTTGTAAGGCCTAAGCGTTGTAGGCGATCGCATTCTTTTCCGTTGTGAACGATATCGCCAAGACAGTATATGTGCCCGTCTTTGTTAAGCTCTTCCTCTGCTTTTCCGATAGCACGTGTTACACCGAAGCAAAAGCCGGAACCTTGGTCAATCTCGATTTTCATTTCCCAGTAACACGTTGGAATTGAGATATAAGCCATGCTTTCTGCTCGGCAATGGACATATTGCTGTTGTCCAATATGATGGCATCGTCAGCTTTCCTAAGCGGACTGACGGCACGTGTACTGTCTATTCTGTCACGCTCGCGGATATTGGCCAGGATATCCTCCATATTGCACTTCTCGCCTTTGGCGGTTAGTTCATCATATCTTCTTTGAGCACGAATCTCGTCGCTGGCTGTAACAAATATCTTAAGCTCTGCATTGGGGAATACAACAGTGCCTATGTCTCTTCCATCCATAATCACACCTTTTGCCTCGCCCATTAATCTTTGCAGGTCAACCATCGCTTCCCTTACAAAATCCAATGCGGCAACATAGCTTACTTTACTCGATACCTCCAGGGTGCGTATCTTGTCTTCTACGCAGATACCATTCAGATAGGTGTCGGGCTTCCCGGTGGTAGGATTCAGCAGGAATGTGATGGAGATTTCATTCATGTGCTTTCTTAGCTCCTCGGTGTCAACTTTCTCGTCTTTGATGAGCCCGTTCTGCAAGCAGAAAAGGGTCACTGCTCTGTACATGGCACCAGTGTCTATGTAAACATATCCAATCTCTCTTGCCAAGTCCTTGGCCATTGTGCTCTTGCCACATGAAGAATGACCGTCAATGGCTATTGTAATCTTATTCATGATGTAATTATATGCTAAAGTGTTGAGAACCTGTAAAAACGGATGCCGTTGCAGGTTAATCTTTGTCAGACTTCTGGAAGCTATATGCAAAGTTCAGTGAAAGGGTAGGGGCGCCCACGTGATATTTGGCATAGGCGATGCCTACTTTCACTTTCTTAAGGTTGGCTCCTGCACCAAAAGAAAGACCTGCGGCATGTGAGCTTCCTGCTGCTTTCATCTCGAATGCACGGCGGAAATTGAAACCTCCACAGATATATATGACAGGAATCGGATAAACATCTACGCCAAACTCAAGATGGTTGGTGAAGATTCTGCCTGCGCTGATTTCTCCCTCGGGAGAGTAGTAGTCGCTCTGGCTCCACCTGGTCAGGTCAACCAATGTTACAGAGAAATCAACGGGTGCGTGTCCTAATCCTTTTGTGAAGCCTATTCGCATGTCAAAGGGGATACGCTCTCCTACGTCACCGAATCTTTTTACCTGACCGCCAATGTTTCTGGCTACGGCAGAGAGGGAAAGGTTCTTCTCTTCCCAATAGTAGTTCAAACCTAGGTCAACGGCTAAGGCGCATGATGAAAATTCTCCGTAGTGAGAGTACACAATCTTTCCTGTGACACCTCCTGAGAGTCTGTCTGTGAGCATGTAGCTGTATTGCCCGCCAAAACAGAAATCCAGTGCCTTCATGTCTCCGATTATTTCGCCGGAAACATTTGTCTCCTTCATGGAGCCGTATCCCACAAACTGCGTGAATGCGCCCCATGTGCCTCTGCTGCCTACGGTCTGTGCGTATCCTGCTCCACCTGCTTTGCATCCCTGCATGTATGACATGAAGTTCACACCCACAGTCTTGTCACTTATATTTGAGAGTAAGGCGGGGTTGATTGCTGCAGTCTGGATTTCATCCTGAACCAGAGATATGTTTTTGCCACCCAATCCTGTTACGTGCGAGGAATTGGGGAGGTTCAGGAAGTTGAAGATACTGGTGCTTTCCTGGCAGAATGATTCTGTCTGCACAAATAATAATGCCCCAATAAGTGGAAGTATATGCTTCTTTGTCATTGTCCTTAGCATTTTGCGCTCAAAGTTAGTGCATTTTCTGTCAATAATGTCTTTTATTGGGACAAAATTTAAATTGAACTTAAAAAAAAACGTTGGAGAGCGACGGCGAATAAAAAAAATGTGCTAAATTTGCCCCAAATAGATGTGTTAAACGAGCAAAAATAAGAAAAATAACAATATGGAAGCTAACAAAACTGTAAATGAAGAACTGCAGGGACAGAAATCCACCAATATTCTTATTGGTTATGTTTTGTCTTTGGCTCTTATGTTCGTCGCTTTTGAGTACACTCAGCGTGAGGTGAAGATTGTTGAAGATGGTCCTATTTATAACCAGCCTATTGAGGAGGATATGATTCCTATTACTCATCAGGAAGAGACAATGGCTCCTCCCCCAGCTGCTGCTCCAACCGTTATGGAGATCATCAACGAGGTTGAGGATGATACCGAGTTGCCTGAGGAAGAGATTCAGACTACTGAGGAGGTTAATCAGGTTATTACAAATGTTGTAGGTACTGGTGCTCCCTCTAATGCTGTTGTTGCCTCAGGTCCTATTGTTGAGGCTGACGATGACGATCAGATCTTTAATGTTGTAGAGCAAGAGGCTCTGTTCCCTGGTGGTATGGAGGCCATGTACAAGTGGATTTCTGAACATTTGAACTATCCTTCCATCGCCAGAGAGCAGGAGATTCAGGGCCGTGTTACGGTTCAGTTCGTTGTAAACAAGGACGGTTCTATTACGGATGTTAAGATTCTGAAGAGTCCTGATGCAAGTCTCTCTAAGGAGGCCGAGCGCGTGGTTAAGGCGATGCCAAGATGGACAGCTGCTAAGCAGGGTAACAAGCCTGTTCGTAGCTACTTCCGTCTTCCTGTCAATTTCCGTCTGCAATAATTCAACTATCGAATATATTTAAGGCTGCTCTCCGTGTAGGTGGGCAGCCTTGTTTTTCCTTATTTTATTATAAAATAATTGATAATGTATAGTAGTAGCGAACTTTTGAAGATGGTTAACAATACCATCGATTCACTGCCATACGACAGAAAGCCTGCCGCTTTATACGACCCCATTAGGTATGTGCTGTCCTTGGGTGGAAAGCGTTTACGTCCCGTATTGATGTTAATGGCATATAATATGTATAAGGATGATGTGCAGAATATCCTGATGCCTGCAATAGCCATCGAGACCTACCATAACTTCACCCTTTTGCATGACGACCTTATGGATCGTGCCGAAGTTCGCCGCGGGAAACCTTGTGTACATAAGAAATGGAATGATAATGCCGCTATTCTTAGCGGTGATAATATGCTGGTGCTGGCTTTTCATCGTATGATCCAGTGCAATGAGAAGTATATGCCCACTGTCCTTCGTCTTTTTACGGAAACGGCCTTGGAGATTGATGAAGGACAACAGTACGACATTGATTTCGAGGATCGCTCGGATGTTACTGAGGCGGAATACATCGAGATGATACGTCTAAAGACCTCCGTTCTCTTGGCTTGTGCTCTGAAGATTGGAGCCGTCCTGGGTGGGGCTTCCGAACAGGATGCCGATGCATTGTACGAGTTCGGAGAGAAACTGGGACTTGCCTTCCAGCTGCAGGACGATTATCTG
>ODAJ012189681.1_pt1 | contig 82629 bp, 72 predicted proteins | sample 1539241 | NCBI WGS metagenome assembly ODAJ01 (sample SAMN02144231, study PRJEB22623) | gut metagenome | biome: sheep rumen | host: Ovis aries | place: New Zealand | reverse complement strand
TTTTTCAATAAAAATAGCTTGAAAAAATAAAAAAAGAAAACCCACCTTGAAATAACACGTTTCAAAGATGGGTTTGTCTGTAGTCTGAGGTCTTCCGAAACGGAAGACCTTTTTGATTTGTTATTTTTTGTTTATTTGCCGGACTTGTCCGAGCGGAACTCTTTGCAGTGGTGTTCGATGATAAAACTCTTCATCGCATCGTAGCTTTCTTCGCTGATGACGTGTTCGATGCGGCAGGCATCTTCGGCTGCAGTCATCCGGTCCACACCGAGTTCGGTCAGCCAGTTCGTGAAAAGCACATGTCTGTCATAGACTTTACGTGCGATGGCTTCTCCTTCCGGAGTTAAAGTAATGAAACCGTTTTCGTTCATGATAATGTGGTTCTTTTCACGGAGTTTTCGCATTGCAACGGAAATACTGGATTTCTTGTAACCAAGTTCGTTTGCGATATCCACCGAGCGCACAACGGGCAGTTTTTTGCTTAAAATCAGGATTGTTTCAAGATAATCTTCTGCCGATTCTTTCGGATCCATAATGTCTCTCCCTTTCGTACTGGCATACTGTTTGTAAGTTCATACAAGCTTATTATATCATACCGGGCATCAATTTCAATCGCTAACTAACTAAAGTTTTGCTTGTCTAACCAATTTGCCTTTTTATGGGAATCGTGTATAATTTTTATGTATGTGAAACACGAAAGGGTATGGGGGTAATGAGGAGATTCGATCCGATTCTTTACAGAATTTTAAGACCTGTCTTTACGCTTGTTTTTCATGTCTGGTTTCATCCCGTATATATTAATATCGGCAGAATTCCAAAGGAAGGGGCAGTTGTGCTTGCAGGCAATCACAAGCATGCACTGGACCCTATTTTTGTGGATTCTTCCACAAAGAGAGTTGTTTATACCCTGGCAAAAAAAGAACTGCATGACGGAGCCTTCGGGTGGTTCTTTCGGGGCGTGGGAAGTATTCCCGTGGACCTTGAAGCGAAGAAAAACCACGGGGCTTTGGTTGCCGCGATAGAGCATTTAAACAACAATGCGGCGGTAAATGTTTCACCGGAGGCCGGAAGAAACTATACGAAGGAACTGCTCCTTCCCTTTAAGCCGGGGGCCGTAGTAATGGCCATGCGATCCGGCTGTCCGATTGTTCCGTATTCCATTACGGGAGATTATAAATTCAGAAGCCGCGATTTAACCATCTGCTTCGGCCGTCCTTTTTCGGTGGAAGGGATGACCGTGGAGGAAGCCAACGAAAAACTTTACCGGGAGGTGGAGAAACTCCTTCTTCGAAATAAAGGAAGAAATCGCAGAGACGGAGGAAAGAAACAGGCATGAGTGCAGATACCGTTAAAACACCATGGTATTCGTCCTACAATGGGGTCAGGGAACATCTGGAATACCCGGATTATTCCGTCTATTCTCTTTTGGAAGAGAGTGCAAAAAAGCATGAGAAACTTACCAGTTACGATTATTTCGGGAACAGTGTCACCTATAAACAGTTTATTTCCCAGATTGAGGAGGCGGCAAAGGCTTTTTTAGCGTCAGGCGTGAAAGCGGGCGATGTCGTCAGCGTCTGCATGCCCAATACACCGGAAGCATTGATTTCCTTTTATGCAATCAGCAAAATCGGTGCCGTGGCCAACATGATTCATCCGCTTTCCGGCGAGAACGAAATCAAGTATTATCTGAATTTAACCGGAAGTGAAATCCTGGTATGCATTGATTTGGCGGTTTCCAAAGTCTGCCACATCATGGCGGATACGAAACTAAAACGACTGATTCAGGTCTGCGTTGCGGACTCCATGCCGATTGCCTTAAGCGTCGGTTATCACGTAACCAAAGGGCGCAAGGTCGTGGTCGAAAAATGTGGCATTGCCTGCAAATGGAGCGATTTTATCAAAAACGGACGCCGTTATGAGAAAGAAACGTTTCATGAGGGCGGCCCCGACGATACGGCTGTCATTCTCTATTCCGGCGGTACCAGCGGGTTCCCCAAGGGAATCGAACTGACCAACCGCAATTTCAATGCGCTGGCCATTCAGAGTTTCGAGGCCTGTCATACCCTGCATGAGGGAGACAGGATTCTTGCCATCATGCCGGTTTTCCACGGCTTCGGTCTCGGCATCTGTATTCATACCGTGCAGTATTTCGGCGGGAACTCCATTATTCTGCCGCAGTTTGATGCTTCGAGCTTCGATAAACTGTTAACAAAGAATAAACCCAATGTAATCGCGGGTGTTCCTTCTCTTTTTGAAGCCATGATGAAGAATAAACGCATGGAGGGCGTGGACTTATCATTCCTGCACTGCGTGATCAGCGGAGGAGACTCTCTCTCCCAGAGTTTAAAAGAAAAGGTGGATGCATTTTTAAAAGACCACGGTGCCGATGTACAGGTGCGTGAAGGATACGGCCTTACGGAGTGTGTTACCGGAAGCTGCATGATTCCGGCACACAAGTATAAGCCCGGCAGTATCGGGATTCCCTATCCCGATATGTATTATAAAATCATCAACCCCGAAACCCTCGAGGAACTTCCTTACGGCGAAGACGGCGAGATTGTTTTAAGCGGCCCCACCGTCATGAAGGGGTATTTAAACGAAGAGGAAGAAACGGCACAGGCCTTGCGCGTTCATTCCGACGGTCTTACGTGGCTTCACACGGGAGACCTCGGCTGCATGGATGAAGAGGGATTTCTGTATTTTAAACAGCGAATCAAGAAAATGATTATTTCTTCCGGTTATAATGTTTATCCGCAGTATGTCGAGAACGTAATCGATCAGATTCCCGAGGTGCTTTTATCCTGCGTCATCGGAATTGACCATCCGCTAAAGGTGCAGGTAGCCAAGGCCTTTATCGTATTAAAGGACGGGTACGAGGCAACACCGGAGCTTCGGAAACGGATCCGCGAACACTGCGAGAAAAACCTGGCCCGTTATTCCTGGCCTTATGAATACGAATTCCGCAGGGAACTGCCGAAAACACTGGTCGGCAAGGTGGCTTTTCAGGAACTCATCAACGAGGAGAAGGAGAAGGCACTTGCGAGAGAGGCGGATAACGCATGAAAGTGCTTTTGATTCATCCCGAAGAGGCCAGAGGCAAATACAATTTTAAGGGTATCATCGAAAACGAATGCCTGGATCTGGAATATCTCTGGGCCATTCTTGAAAAGGAAGGCCATGAAGCAGCACTTTGGGACGGTAAAATTGAAGACCGCAAAGCAGCCGATGTCATCGACGCATTTGCCCCGGATGCCGTATTTCTCTCCGGCAGGGATTTTCAGGAAAATTTTCTTTTGGAATATGCCGCGTATGCAAAAGAAAAGTCCCCGGATTGTATTGTAATCATTAGCGGGATTCATGCTCAGCTTTGTTCCGACCGTCTGATGAAGCCGTTTGTGGACTATGTTTTAAAATCCTTTGATTTGTATAAGGTTCCCGAAATCTTAAGGATTCATAAAACGAAAGAAGCGCCGGACTTACTCGGAGCAATGAACGATATCTGTTTTCAGAAGGACGGAAACTGGATTTCCAATCCGGCGGTTTTTTTTGACATCAATCGCCTGGAACGTCCGAACCGGTCGTATTTTGATGCTCATCCGGACAATTACAATTATCTGGATCTTCCCCATGCGGCCTGGGTGCGCACCGCCTACTGCTGTCCGTACCGTTGCAAATTCTGCATGCGCAACCACATGAATACGGGAAAGTATACGCGCCGTGACATTGCGGACGTTGTGGAAGAAATCGCGGAAATCAAAAGCGACAACATTTACATCGTAGACGACGATTTTCTGTATGACGAGGAGAGGATTCTTACCTTTATCCGTCTGATTCGAAAAAAGGGCATCCGTAAAAAATATATCTGCTACGGGCGCAGCGATTTTATCGCAACACACGAAGAAATCGTGAAAGAACTGGCGGATATCGGATTTTACTATTTCCTGGTGGGTTTGGAAACCATCCGCGAAAAGGACATCGGGAAATACAATAAACGCAGTACCTTAAAATATAACGAAGAGAGCATACGGCTCTGCCATAAATACGGCGTCCATATGATGGCGATGTTTATTCTGGATTTGGATTTTCAGAGAAAGGATTTTACGAATCTTTACCGGTGGATCAAAGAACATGAATTAAAGCATGTGGCGGTTTCGATTTATACACCGGAGATGGGGCTGCCGGAGAGTGAGATTTATAAGGACAGAATCATCAGCCAAAATCCCGGAGATTACGATTACCTGCACCTTGTATGCAAGCCGGAAAACCTGAGCGTGAAAGCGTATTACCGGTGTTATTACCGGCTTATGATCCGGTTGTTTTTGAAGGCTAAAAGGGATGGTGTATACGATTTTCTGGATTACGGTTCGTACATAAAGGACTTCATCAAAGGAATTTTCCGGCCCAAAGCGTAGCGAGTGGCTGTATCGGATGGAAAGGCGGGATTGAATGCCTGGTCAGAAAAAAACAGATAAAACAGACGGCAAGGTGGAAAAAATCCAGCCGAGTCTTTTGGAGCGCTGGGTGGATTTTTTGATTATCAATACACTCGGGAGAATCATTCCGAAAGCCGTGACACCGAACATGGTGACCGCTTTCGGCGCGGTCGGTGCGCTCATCGGGATTATCTGCGCCGCGATGGCAAGGGTGCATCCGCTTTTTTTAATCGGCAGCTGCCTCGGTGTGCTGACACACTTAATCTGTGACAGTCTTGACGGTTATGTTGCGCGAGAGAGAAATTTAAAAAGCAACCGGGGGGCATATTTTGATCTGCTGACGGACATTCTGCACATTACGTATCTTTTGATTGCGCTGACATTTTCGGGAGTTATGCACTGGTATTTTACCATCTTCATGGTTCCGGTATACGCACTGATCATCTTTACGTCGATGAATGAAATCCTGTATTTAAAGCGATTCAGTTTCCCGATGGTCGGTCCGACGGAGACGCACTTTTTCTTCTTCGTGCTTTTAATCGGAAGCATGATTACATCCTGCAGGGTGTTGTTTACCATCCGGGGAATCGATTTTACGTTCGCGGACGCGGTCTGTGTGGTCGGAGGAATTCCCATGTACATCGAGATGATCCGGCTGCAGATTTCGATTTATATAAAGATTCGCAGAGAGGATAAAAAAGAGGAATAGTCAAAAAAGGAGGAAGCATATGGAACATATTTATGTCGTTCTTGAAAAGTCACATACCGTTTTAGGCAGACTCGCCAGACTGCTTGACCCGTATGAATATACGCACATCACCGTCTGCCTCGATGACGAATTTCGCTATTTTTATTCCTTTTCGCGTTTCCGTCACTACGGACCGTTCTGCAGCGGTTTTATGCGCGAGACCATGGACTGCTATGCCTATGGCGATTACAACGATGTGAAACTCAAAGTATTCGAAGTCCCCGTGACAAAAGAAAACAAGGAACGCATCAAACGATTCCTTGCAACCGTTTACAGGGACCGGAAGAATTATTACTTCAACCTTTATTCGGCGCTGACCATGAATCTTTTTCACGGATTCCGCATCTACAAAGCCTACAACTGCATGTCCTTCGTGGGTAAAATCCTTGAAATGACAAAAGCCGTATATATGGAACGGGAGTATTACAAATATACCATCGAGGAACTCGAGGAACTGATGGCTCCTTATGAAAAGGAGGAGAAATACTTCTCCCCCGAGCGCGTCGAAAACGTGCATTATATGGACCGTGTGGGCCTTTTGTACAATATCGGCAGTTTTATCAAACTGAACGGGACCTTAATTACAAGGCTTTTGACGAAGAAGCCGTATGAGGAGGAGTTTTAGCCTTCGCACGGTAGTCCTTGGGCAGCATGCCGTACGACTCCCTGAAGGCCTGCGTAAATTTACTTTGATTATGATAACCGACAGCTGTCGCGATTTCTGCCAGGGAAAGACTGCTTTCCCGAAGAAGTCCGGCAGCTTTTTCCATGCGGTGTTCCCTTGTGTGTGCCGCCAGGGAATTGCCGAAGGTCTCGCGAAAGACGGTTTTTATCGTGGTCGGATTGACGCAGAAATGTTTCGAGAGCGTTTCAATCGTGATGTGCTGGTCGAGGTGTTCATTTAAGTATTCATGAATCTGTATGGCAAGATTCAGGGAAGAACCGTTTGGGACTTCGCCGTTGGAGGTTGTTGTTTCAGCGGATTTGTGGTGATGAGCGGGATTGTGGCAGCAGGTGTCTGCCGGGTGACGGATCTCCTTCTGCTCGGCCGATGAATCCTGCTTTTTATGCACATGAGATGTTTTCATAGGGCGGAAATCCTCGGGTACGATGTCGGCTTCGGGACAGGAGACACTCATAATCTCCTCGGTCGCCACGTGCAGAAGGTGCGTAAGTTCGTCATCCGTTGCGCTGTAAATCACCTCACGGCCCTCGCGCCGGCTCTCTATCAGGCCGCATTCCTTCAGTACACGAAGATGATGAGAGACGGCCGGAGACGACATCTCGACCATTGCCGCGATGTCGGTAACGCATTCTTCGCAATGGCACAGAATCCAGTAAATCTGAACGCGCCTTGCATCCGATAACTTTTCAAATACATCCGCAATCCGCTCAAAATCTTCGAGCTGGCTGCTCTGTCTGATGATCTGGTCCAGATTGTGTGCATGCCGGTGCGCATGCTCATGCGGTAATTTTTCCATACGGTATCCTCTTCGGTATTTTTAAAAATAGCCCGAACGGAAAACATTTTATCCCAAAAGGAAATGATTCAGGGAAACATATTGAAATCGGGCTCTGTGATTAGTATACTCCAATCATAAACATTAAACAATGATTTAATCTTGGAGGAAAAATATATGAAAAAACAGTATGAAATCGAAGTTGACTGCGCAAACTGTGCAAACAAAATGGAAGAAGCAACGAAGAAAACCGAAGGCATTGCTTCGGCAACCGTAAACTTCATGACGCAGAAGATGATTGTCGAATTCGCGGAAGGCGCTGACGAAAAGGCCGTTATGAAGAATGTATTGAAGAACTGCAAGAAAGTGGAAGATGACTGCGAAATTTATTTCTAGAAAGACGGTTGCAAATAGGAAACCATGAAAAAGAAGCAGAAAAAAGTTCTAATCCGAATCATTATCGCCGCCGTTCTTATGATTGCGCTGCGAATCGCATATGTTTTTCTGGGAGAGAATCCGCTGGATGAAAACGGACTTCCGATTCGTAGTTTTGTCATCAAAGAACCCTTCTGGTTTATCGTATACATGGTTCCGTACGGAATCATCGGATATGACATTTTAAAGAAGGCCTTCAAGGGCATCATCAAAGGGCAGGTTTTCGATGAAAATTTCCTGATGGCGGTTGCGACAATCGGCGCCATTGTGGTTGCCTTAATTCAAAAAAACGGCGATTATACGGAAGCCATTGCGGTTATGCTGTTTTATCAGATCGGAGAGCTGTTCCAGAGCATCGCGGTCGGCAAGAGCAGAAAGAATATCTCGAACCTTATGGACATACGTCCGGACTATGCCAACATCGAGGAAAACGGGGAGCTGACACAAGTGGATCCTTCTGAAGTAACGGTCGGCACCGTCATCGTTGTACAGCCCGGTGAGAAAATTCCCATCGACGGCATCGTTACCGAAGGAATTTCCTCCCTGAATACGGTTGCCTTAACGGGTGAGAGTCTTCCGAGAGATGTGCAGGCCGGCGACGAGGTCATCTCCGGATCCATTAATTTAAGCAGTGTAATAAAAATTCGAACCACAAAGGACTTCGGCGAATCCACGGTTTCAAAGATTTTAGAACTTGTGGAAAACGCAAGTTCCCGCAAATCCAAATCCGAGGAGTTCATCTCCAAGTTTGCGAGAATCTATACACCGGCAGTCTGCTACAGTGCCCTGGCACTTGCAATTCTGCCCGCACTGGTACAGATCCTTGTTTTCCGCCAGCCCCTTTCCGTCTGGCCCACATGGATTTACAGAGCCTTAACCTTCCTTGTAATCAGCTGCCCGTGTGCACTGGTTATCAGCATTCCCCTAAGCTTTTTTGCCGGAATCGGCGGAGCGGGAAAAGAAGGAATTCTGATCAAAGGTTCGAATTATCTGGAAACCTTATCGAAGGTCAAAACCGTTGTCTTTGACAAAACCGGTACCCTGACCAAAGGTGTTTTCGAGGTTACGGGTGTACATCATAACCGGATTGAGAACGAGAAACTATTGGAGTACGCGGCGTTCGCGGAATGCGCATCCTCGCATCCGATCAGCAAAAGCTTAAAGAACGCATATGGAAAACCCGTAAACCGCGACCGTGTCAGCGACATCGAAGAAATCAGCGGCGAAGGCATCCTGGCGACGGTGGACGGCGTGAAGGTAGCCATCGGCAATCATAAACTGATGCACCGCTTAAATGTGCCTCACATCGACTGCCACTGTGTCGGAACCATCCTGCACATGGCTCTTGACGGAGAGTATGCCGGCCACATTGTTATATCCGATGTGGAAAAGGAATCCTCCAAAGAGGCGATACTGAAACTCAAAAGTGCCGGTGTGCGTAAAACCGTTATGCTGACCGGTGATGCCGCAAAGGTTGCGGAAGGTGTTGCCGCGAGTCTCGGAGTGGATGAAGTAATAAGCGATCTCCTTCCTGCCGGTAAAGTCGGTGAAGTAGAGAGGATTATCAACGATAAGACCTATGACGGCAAACTTGCCTTTGTCGGCGACGGAATCAACGATGCTCCGGTACTTACCCGTGCGGATATCGGTATTGCGATGGGAGCCATGGGCTCCGATGCGGCCATCGAGGCGGCCGATGTGGTTTTAATGGATGACGATCCCCTTAAAATATCCAAGGCCATCCGCATTTCGAGAAAATGTCTGCGTATCGTTTACGAAAATATTGCATTCGCACTCGTTGTCAAGTTTGCCTGCCTGATTCTGGGCGCGCTCGGAATCGCGAATATGTGGCTTGCGATTTTCGCCGATGTGGGTGTTATGATTATCGCGGTTTTAAATGCCATCCGTGCTTTGAAGGTAAACAAACTCTGATGATAAATTCATAAGAATACGACTTAAGTCTGTCTGGTTGTGCTATAATACCCTTTATAGAGCGGTGCACAACCGACAGACTATTTTTTGATGAGGCGATGCTATGAAAACAATGAAGGATGCTGCAAAAGACATTATCATTGCCGGTCTCGGAACAGTGGATAAGCAGAATGAGGAAATAAAGGATCTTCTGCACAGAGGAAGCGAGGTCTTCGGAATCGGCGAAGTGGACAACGAAGAACTGACTTACAACGGAAACCGTGAGGCCATGCGGGCAAAGAAAGAAGCAAAGGAAAGAGAAGATCACACGTACAGTTTGGGTCACGGAGTGACCGTTTCCTATATTCCCGATCAGAAAGAAGGCGACGATGGTGAGCAGGCTTGAAATGAAATTTAAGAGCATTCCGAAGGAAATGTTTGATGAAACCAAACGTTTAGAGGAAATAGCCGGTGTAATCAGAAAACACAATCTGGTAAGGAACGGTCTGACGCCGGAGAATCTGCGTCAGATTCTGGAAGATTTAGGACCGACCTTTATCAAAATCGGACAGGTAATGTCTTCCCGTACGGATGTGCTTCCGAAGGAATACTGCGAGGAACTTGAGAAACTTCGTGCGGACGTAAAACCTTTAGACATCGATATCATACGCAAAGAGATTGAAAACGAGCTCGGCAGACCCGTTTCCGAACTCTTTCAGTCCATAGAGGAGAAGCCTCTCGGCAGCGCATCCATTGCACAGGTTCATGCGGCGATTCTGCCGGACGGTCAGAAGGTGGTTATCAAGGTACAGCGTCCGTATGTCGCGGATATGATGATGAAAGATTTTTCCCTTCTGTCCAAGGCTGCTAAAATGGCCAAAATCTCACCCGTCAACCAGACCGTGGATTTTGACATGGTGGTACAGGAGTTAAAGCAGGTTTCCATCAATGAGCTGGATTTCAGAATCGAAGCGGAAAACACGATGGAATTCGAGAATAACATGAAGGATGTAAAGTATGTGGATTGCGCAAAAATCATCCCCGAATACACCACCCAGCGTGTTATGACAATGAGTTTCATCGACGGCTTCTCCGTCGGTAACTTAAAAAAACTGGAAGAAGAAGGTTACGACCGCAGGGAAGTTGCAACCAAGCTGGTGAATAACTTCTTAAAGCAGGTACTTGATGACGGACTCTTCCATGCGGATCCGCACCAGGGAAATCTGGAGATTTTAAACGGAAGGATTGTCTGGCTGGATTGGGGCATGGTCGGCCGCTTCGGAAAGAAAGAACAGAATATTTTAAAAATGGCCGTGGCCGCCGTCGTGCAGAAAGACGTCAATTTAATGAAAAACGCGGTGCTTTCTCTTGGTAAACCGAAGCGCCCCGTTAACCATCCGGAACTGTTTAACGATATCGACAGCGTCATGGAACGGTACTGTTCCATGAATCTGGAAGACATGAATATCGGCGAGCTTCTGGGGGAAGTGGTAGAACTTGCCGCCAACCACGGCATCGCGCTCCCGCAGGGCTTCTCCATGCTGGTACGTGCCCTGGTTACCATCGAAGGCGTTGTGGCCAAATTAAATGTTGACGTAAACATGGCACAGCTTTTCTCCGGCAAGGTCATGCATGACATGCTCGAGGAATTTGATTTAAAGCAGGAAATTCTGGGAGATACCAGAGCCGTTTACGAGTCGGCGAAAAAATCACTGACGATACCTTCGCTTTCCGCGGATCTAATGAAGTCCGTCATCAAGGGACAGACAAAGGTCAATGTGGAACCGGTCGGCATCGATCCTTTAATGCGTCGTGTGGAAATCATGGTCGGGGATTTGATTCTTTGTATCATCATGGCGTCCACGATTATCAGTTCCAGTTTAATCTGTACCACGAATATGCAGCCGCGGATTCTGGATATTCCGATTCTCGGTTTTGCCGGATATCTCGGGGCATTCGGTATGGGTATTTATCTGATTATTACGATTCACAAGAGAAGAAAAAAGTAGAGTTATGAGTAAGGTTGTGGTAGGTCTCTCCGGAGGAGTGGACAGCGCGGTAACTGCATATTTGCTGAAGGAGCAGGGATACGAGGTTGTGGGCGTGACGCTGCGGACCTGGGTGGATTCCGATACCGAGGTCAGCAAGTGCTGCGAGATGGAGGATGCTAGACGCATCTGCCTGAAACTCGGTATTCCGTATCACATTCAGAACGTAGGGAAAGATTTCTGCAAATACGTTACCACTCCTTTTGTTTCGGAGTATATAAACGGACGGACTCCGAGCCCCTGCGTGGAGTGCAACCGTTATGTAAAATTCGCGGGAATGCGCTATGTGGCAGAACTGCTACAGGCCGATTTCATCGCAACCGGCCATTACGCAAGGGTTGTCAGACTGCCGAACGGCCGTTACAGCGTACAGCATACCCCGACATCCAAAGACCAGACCTATATGCTCTATAAACTTACGCAGGATCAGCTTTCCGGGCTGTTAATGCCGCTTTGCGATTATACCAAGGCCGAGGTTCGCGAAATTGCCAGAAAGGCGGAGATTCCCGTGGCGGAAAAATCCGACTCCCAGGAAATCTGTTTCGTGGAGGACGGCTGCTATCCGCAGTACGTGACGGAACGCGCAAAGACGGTCTTTGCAGACGATTATGAGAAAATCGCAAACCGCCTCGGACCTGGGAATTTCGTTGACGGGGCAGGAAAGATTCTTGGAGAACACAAAGGAATCATCCGCTATACCATTGGACAGAGAAAGGGCCTCGGGCTTGCTTTCGGACATCCCGTCTATGTAAGAGAAATCCGCCCGGAAACGAATGAAGTTGTGCTTTGCGAGGAAGAAACCCTCTGGGGAAGTAAGATTACCTGCACGGATCTGAATTTTATGAGCATCGAAGAGCCGGCAGCGGGAGAGACAATCCGTGCAAAGGTGAAAATCCGTTATCGTCACGACGGCGAATGGGCGGATCTTAAGATGCAGGAAGACGGAAGAGTTCTGATTACGTTTGAAAAGGCCGTTCGTGCCGCAACACCGGGTCAGGCTGCTGTTTTCTATGATGAGAACGGTTATGTCATCGGCGGAGGAAAGATCTGCGAATTACGGTAAATACGACCGGCAGGAAATTGCCGGATCCGGCTTTCGATGAGCCGATTGAGAACCGAAAAGGGTTTAGGGGGAATCATTATGAGAAAAAAAGTCACATCCGTCATTATTCTGCTTATGATTTTTAGTCTGTTTCTGTTTACCGGATGCAGTGGGCAGACGCAGGAGCAGACCCAGTATCCGATTCAGAAAGCAAAGCTTAATATCGTTCTTACAAATCCCGATGTCGTGAAAACGACGGACTTTGAAAGTGTATACCTGGTAAACAAAGTGATGGGCATGAATATGGGAGCCGGTCCGTCCGATCCGCGTTACCGCGGCACTTTAAAGCTGGATGAGGGATTCGCCAGGGAGTATTTTGAAACGCATACATGGAAGCAAAGCACACAGTCTTTTCCGGCGCTGGTAAACATCGATACCAAGCCGCTTTATTCGGAAACCTGGTATGAATATGACGATGTGGATTTTGATTTCTTCCGGTATTGCGACGTGCATACTTTCCTGTTTAACGGAAAAGATACGATCCTGTTTGATATCTCGACTTATTAAAAGGACATAAGATGAGCTATAAACTTGTTGCCGTGGATATGGACGGCACACTTTTAAAATCCGATAAAACGCTTCATCCGGGCACAATCCGGGATATCGAAGAAGCCGCAAAGAAGGGTGTGGAAACCGTATACTGCTCCGGCAGGGCGGTAATTGAGATTAAACCGTACTTAAAAGAGCTTCCGAGTGTCCGCTACGGAATCTGCTGCAGCGGAGCCGTTGTGTATGATTTTGTACAGGATCATGTCATCTTCAGCCGGGAAATAGCATCAAAGTATGCGGTCCGAATCTGCAACGTGGCAAAAAAATACGACGGAATGACGCATTTTCTTGCTGTCGGTTCTGCGGTTTCAAAAGATCAGGTGACGCATATGGATGATTACAACATGGGCGTTTACCAGCCTCTGTTTTCGGAAATTGCCCTTCTGGTGGAAGATATGGCGAAGGAGGCGGCAGGCAGAATTTCCATACCGAAGGTGAATATCTATTTTCGGACAAATGCCGACAGAAAAGCCGCTTTTGAGGAACTGAAAAATCTTCCCCTGTGCTTTGCAACGGTAGGCAATACAATTCTTGAGATGACGGCCCCCGGAATCAGTAAGGCATTCGGACTGGAAATCCTTGCAAATCGTCTTCGCATCCCCATGGAAGAAATTATCGGCATCGGGGATTCGGATAACGACAGAGCAATGCTGCAGGCGGTCGGATTTCCGGTTGCGATGGGGAACGCGGAGGCGGAAATCCTTAAAATGTGCAGAATGGTTACATCGGACAATGATCATAACGGAGTGGGAGAAGCCATTCGAAAACTCATTTAATCAAATACAAGGCACGCTGCGGCGTGCTTTTTTTATTGCTTTTCGGGGTGATTATTGAATTTTCAAAAAAGTGTTGACATGGATTTTATGTCGTGATACATTTACTACGACAGATGTACTACGATAGTCGTAGCAACGACAGACAAAGTAACGACAGTCGGAGTAAAAACGGGAACCGAAACAGGACGGACGCGTTCTTGAGGTTCGGAAAGGAAACGGAATGATTGAAATCAGCAGCGATGTCATTCGCGGATATAACGATACAATGATTCTTCACCTGCTGCTTAAGCAGCCGTCCTATGGATATGAAATATCCAAGCAGATAAAAACCTTATCGGACGGTAAATATGTCATCAAGGAAACCACATTGTATTCCGCTTTCTCGCGAATGGAAAAGAACGGGTATATCGAATCCTTTGAATCGGAGGCTTCCGACACCGGTAAGAAGAGGACTTATTACAGAATCACCGAAGAAGGGATCAGATATTACGAAAACAAATGTGAGGAATGGAAATTAACCAAGGAAGTTGTTGAGAAGTTCGTGACAGGCGAACGCTGACAAAGGAGATAGTATGGACGCGATAAAAAATTATTTGGATAATATGTTCGCAAATCTTCCCGGAACACCCGGCGTGTTACGTGCGAAAAAGGAACTCGGACAGATGATGGAAGATAAATACACTGAGCTCATTGCCGAGGGCAAAAGCGAGAATGAGGCTGTCGGAAGTGTTATTTCCGAATTCGGGAATCTTTCCGAATTGGCGGAAGCTTTGGGACTCGAAGAAGAAATCAAAGAACAGAAGGCTGAGGCACAGGAAAAATCTTACCGCATGCTTACGACCGAAGAGGCAGCAGGATACATTAAGATGCGTAACAGGCGTTCGATTTTTAATGGCCTTGCAATCGGATGCTGTATTATTTCACCGGTATTTCCGATCTGGATCGAGTCCGGTTTGTCCGGGATTCCGGATATTTTCGAACCGGTTACCATGTTTCTTTCAATCATGATCGGAGTGGGTCTCTTCATCTATGCAGCTTCCCTAAAGAGAAAATGGTCATTCATCAAAAGAGAAACCTGCACGTTATCCATGGATACCACGAAGTATGTGACGGATGAGCAGGAACGTTTTTACGGAAGTTATACGGCGGAACTGATTTGCGGTATTGTCTGCTGTGCGGGATCCTGGCTTCCTGCGGCGGTCTTCGACGAGTTCAGCGGTTACGGCGATATGCTGGGAGGAATCTTCTTTTTCCTTTTCATAGCAGTCGGTGTCTTCCTTTTAAATCATGCCAACGACAGAAGAAGATCTTACAAAAAACTGCTGGATCTTAACAAAAAGGGAACCATGAAGGCTTCTTACAAAGCGCAGAATTCGGCGGAAGGTACCGTAGAAGATGCGGCAGATCGCTTTGCCGGAGAAATGGAACGGTTCGGAGAAAACGTGGAAAAGAGCGTAGAGAAGAAACAGGAAATCAAATACATCAGTCCCGCAGCGGAATGCTTTATGGATCTTTACTGGCCCACGGTAATTTGTCTGTATCTTTGCTCGAGTTTCATCACCTTTAAATGGGGACTTACCTGGTTTATCTGGCCGGTAGCCGGAATCCTTCACGGTGTACTGAGCAGAAATCTGACAGAATAGGAGAGGTTTACTATGAAAACATTTAAAACCATATATCTGATTACAATTATTACGATTACCATTTGTGTTGTCGGATTGTTCGGTGCAAGAAGATTCGGCAGAATCGGCGGCTTGTTCGGCAACCCGGATATTGTCAGGGACTCTGTTAAGACGGAGCCGTTTCAGGCAGTCGAAATGCAGGCGGATATTGCCGATTTCAGTATTGTGGAGGGAGACGAGTACCGTGTGGACTATGCATACCCTTCCAATATTACCGTAACCGGTAAGGTGGAGAACGGTATCTTAAAGGTTACCGTGCACGGTAAGAACAATTACAACAATAACTTCCTTCGCATCCACAAGAAAGGGATTCAGACCGTTGATACCAAACTTACGATTGTTGTTCCGGAGGAAAGCGATTTAAGTAAAATCGATTTGGACGTCGATGCCGGAAACATTGTATTAAATAATCGTGTTTTCGACAAAATTAAAATCGACAGCGATGCCTGCAATGTGGAATTAAACCGGATTACGGCTGATTTCGCAGATATTTCGGCGGATGCCGGAAGGATCCTTGTGGAAAAGTCTGCCTTAAAGGATGCCGAGTTTAAGGTTTCCGCAGGCACGTTGGAAGTAAACGACAGCACTCTGGATACGGTGAAAGCCGAGGGAAGCATGGGAAGCATCCGGTTTGACGAATCCGATTTTACCGACGGAGACTTAAGTTCCGATCTCGGGGAAGTGGTTGTTGACGGTAATTTTGAGAATCTGCAAATCAAGACCAGCTTAGGACAGATTCGCGTAGATTCCGAAAACATCGACAAGGCAAAGCTGGATCTTTCCATGGAAATGGGTGAAATCGAAGTAAACGGCGAAAAGAAGGGCGGAGAGTATAAAAAAAGCCGGAGTGAATAAAAATCGCCGGAATAAATAAAAAACGCTGAAGTGAAAAAACGCAAGCCCGTATCAGGGCTTGCGGATTAAATCACTTAACTTCTTGCCGTAGAAAAAGTCATGAACCATATTATCATATTCAACCCAGAGAGGAAGCGTCTGGCAGGCCGCCTTTCTCGGACAGTCATTCGATTTGTCCGCGAGGCAGGCCACGGGGGAGAGGGTTCCTTCCATCAGTTCAATAATCTCTCCCAACGGATAATCCTCAGGCTTGCGGCATAATTTGTAACCGCCGCCTTTGCCGCTGGTTCCGGTGATGAGTCCGCCGGTTACCATATCTTTTACGATAATTTCCAAATATTTTTTTGATATCGCCTGTCTGGCAGCTATGTCCTTTAGCGGGATGTAGCTGCCGGTGTCGTTTTCGGCCAAATCCAGCATGACGCGGATTGCGTAACGTCCTTTCGTTGAAATCATGATCTGTTCTCCCTTATACATGTGAAAAAATATATCGAAATCAATGTTTTACCTATTATATCGCAGGGTGAATAGGTAAATCAAGAAATAAAGTTTTAAAAAAAATAAAAAACCTATTGACACGGTAGGTAAATGGTGTTAGAGTGTGTACAACGTTTTAAGCATAAAACTTCCTTGATTAACAAAAAGAGGCGTAAGATGAGCAATCAGAGAAACACTCAATTGCATACATGGATGTGTTGTCGAATGCAGGACTCCCGGGCAAATGAAAAGGCCGGGGCATTTGAGTGTCTTCGAATGCGCCCCTGAAAAAGTGTGAGTGTACACTTTGGACCTTTGCCCGGGAGAACGGAAACTCCCGGGCTTTTTTATTCGGGATTTCCGGGACGGTCTGAAATGACCGCCCGAAGCAGACCGAAGAAGTACGAATCAGGAAAACAACAGAAAACAGCAAATAACGAAAAACAGTAAATAATAAAGACAGAAAACAGAGAATCACAGAATAAAGGAGAATTAAATCATGAGCAATTATAAGTTTGAAACATTACAGTTACACGTCGGACAGGAACAGGCAGATCCCGCTACGGATTCCAGAGCGGTTCCCATTTATCAGACCACTTCCTATGTCTTCCATAACAGCAAACATGCCGCAGACCGTTTCGGTCTGGCAGATGCCGGAAACATTTACGGAAGACTTACCAATTCCACGCAGGATGTGCTGGAAAAGAGACTGGCAGCACTGGAAGGCGGAAGCGCGGCTCTTGCACTTGCATCCGGCGCTGCAGCCATTACCTATACCATTGAAGCACTTGCAGCAAACGGCGGTCACATCGTGGCTCAGAAAACCATCTACGGCGGAAGTTACAACCTCCTCGCACACACTCTTCCGCAGTACGGTATCGAGACTACTTTTGTGGATGCACACAATCTCTCCGAGGTGGAAGGCGCAATCAAAGATAATACCAGAGCCATCTATCTTGAAACCCTCGGAAATCCCAACAGTGATATTCCGGATATTGATGCCATTGCCGAAATCGCTCATAAGCACGGTCTGCCCCTGGTAATCGATAATACCTTCGGTACTCCTTATCTGATTCGTCCCATTGAGCACGGAGCTGACATCGTGGTTCATTCCGCAACCAAATTCATTGGTGGTCACGGAACCACGTTGGGTGGTATAATTGTTGAGGCCGGAAAGTTTGACTGGAAGGCAAGCGGTAAATATCCGAACATTGCGGCACCGAACCCCAGCTATCACGGAGTATCCTTCTATGATGTTGTGGGACCTGCAGCTTTCGTAACCTATATCCGTGCCATTCTTTTAAGAGATACCGGAGCAACCATTTCTCCGTTCAACGCATTCCTTCTTTTACAGGGCGTGGAAACCTTATCGCTTCGTCTTGAAAGACATGTGGAGAATACCAAAAAAGTTGTGGAATTTTTAAATAACCATCCCCTGGTAGAGAAGGTAAACCATCCTTCCTTACCGGATCATCCGGATCATGAAGTTTACGAAAGATTCTTCCCCAACGGCGGCGGATCCATCTTTACCTTTGAAATCAAGGGCGGTCGTGAGGAAGCATGGAAGTTTATCGACAATTTGAAAATCTTCTCCCTGCTTGCGAATGTAGCGGATGTAAAGAGCCTTGTAATTCATCCGGCTTCTACCACACATTCCCAGCTTACCGATGAAGAACTTCTTGATCAGGGTATTACGCAGGGAACCATCCGTCTTTCCATCGGTACGGAGCATATTGATGATATTATCGCCGATCTGGAAGCAGGTTTTGCTGCAGTGAAGGGCTGAGTACGAATTTATTGAATAGATACGGAAACGGACAAAAAAATACGAATGAAAGAAGGGTAAAATCATGGCAAACATTTACAAAGGAACACTGGGATTAATCGGAAACACACCGCTGGTTGAGGTGACCAATATTGAAAAGGAACTCGACTTAAAGGCTACGATTCTTGTAAAACTCGAATATTTTAATCCGGCGGGAAGCGTGAAGGACCGTATTGCAAAAGCAATGATTGAAGATGCGGAAAGCAAAGGTCTTTTAAAAGAGGGCTCGGTGATTATTGAGCCTACCAGCGGAAATACCGGAATCGGTCTTGCTTCCATAGCGGCGGCGAAGGGATACCGGATCATCCTTACCATGCCGGAAACCATGAGTGTGGAAAGAAGAAATATTCTAAAAGCATACGGTGCGGAAATCGTGCTTACGGAAGGTGCCAAGGGAATGAAGGGTGCAATTGCCAAGGCGGAAGAACTTGCAGCCGAAACACCCGGAAGCTTCATCCCGGGACAGTTTGTAAATCCTGCCAATCCTGCCGTTCATAAGGCAACCACCGGTCCGGAAATCTGGAAGGATACGGACGGAAATGTGGATATTTTCATCGCGGGTGTAGGTACCGGAGGTACCGTAACCGGAACCGGCGAATACTTAAAGGAGCAGAATCCGAATGTCAAGGTTGTGGCACTCGAGCCGGAAGATTCTCCCGTTCTTTCCGAAGGACATGCCGGATCTCATAAGATTCAGGGAATCGGAGCCGGATTCGTGCCGGATGTACTGAATACGAAGGTATACGATGAAGTCTTCAAAGCACCCAATGACAAGGCTTTCGAAACGGCTAAACTTCTTGCAAAGAAGGAAGGCATTTCGGTAGGTATTTCCTCCGGTGCGGCTCTTTACGGAGCCATTGAGCTTGCAAAGAGACCGGAAAATGCCGGAAAGGTGATTGTAGCTCTTCTTCCGGACAGCGGAGACCGCTATTATTCCACCGCTCTGTTTACGGAATAAAAATTTTTAAAAAAAGAATTGACAATATCATATTCTGTTGATAAAGTAAAAATCAGTTTAATACAGTAAACCGTTGAAGCGGAGATAAAGGCAGTTATGCCAATACAGAGAGTTCACGATGCTGAGAAGTGAGCATGAAACAGGTTGTCAAATGGACCGCTGAGGGTGCAGTCAAAGGGGATGTCCCCGAGTATTCTGCAACGTGAGGCATACGTCAGTTGCCTGGGATATGAAGGTATCCTGCAAAGAGCACGAGTCAGATCGTGAATTCAAGGTGGCACCGCGGATAGGTGAATCAAAGCACAGTATTCGTCCTTGACAGAAGAGTAATCTGTCAAGGACGTTTTTTTATACCTTTGGAGGGCTTAAGCATGAAATTTTACCCGAACCTGGACGAAGTAAAGAGAATAGCGGATTCGGAGGAATACTCCGTACTTCCCGTCAGTGCGGAAATTCTTTCGGATTTTATTACTCCGATTGAATGCATGCGGATTCTGAAGAATGTTTCCACACACTGCTATATGCTTGAATCCGCTAAAGCCAGCGAAGTATGGGGACGTTATACGTTTTTGGGGTATGACCCAAAAATGGAAATCACCTGCATCAACGGACAGTTAAAGGCCGGCGATTTGCAGCTTAAGGTCAGCAACCCTTCGGAAACCATAAGACAAGTCCTTTCGGAATATAAAAGTCCGAAATTTGAATATCTTCCTCCTTTCCACGGTGGGCTCGTCGGATATTTTTCCTACGACTATTTAAAATACGCCGAGCCTACCGTAGAGTGTAGTGTACAGGATGCGGAATGCTTTAAAGACGTGGATTTAATGCTTTTTGATAAAGTAATCGCATTCGATAACGTAAAACAAAAAATCATACTGATTGCAAACATGTCCTTAGATCAGCCGGAAATCGGATACAACAAGGCATGCATGGAAATAGAACAGATGGCCGTTTTGTTAAAGAACGGTAAAAAATGCGAAGAAACCGCAGGACATCTTACCGGTGAAGTGGAAGCCTTATTCGGGAAAGAAGAATACTGCGAAATGGTGGAAAAGGGAAAACAACATATCAAGGAAGGGGATATTTTCCAGATTGTTTTGTCAAACCGCTTAAGTGCCCCCTTTGAAGGAAGTTTGCTCGAGACCTACAGAAGACTCAGAACCATTAATCCTTCCCCGTATATGTTTTATTTTTCCGGAACCGATGTGGAAGTTGCCGGAGCGTCTCCCGAGACACTGGTAAAACTCGAAGACGGAGTGCTTCACACCTTCCCCCTTGCAGGAACACGACCGAGGGGCAAATCGCCGCAGGAGGATGAAGCACTTATGCAGGATCTTCTTGCGGACGAAAAGGAACTTGCGGAGCATAACATGTTAGTGGATCTCGGCAGAAACGACCTCGGTAAAATCAGCAGGTTCAAAACCGTGTCCGTGGAAAAGCTCCGAAGCGTGGAACACTTCTCCCATGTGATGCATATCGGCTCCACGGTACGCGGAGAAATACGCGACGACAGGGATGCGCTCGATGCCATCGAAGCGGTTCTTCCGGCCGGAACCTTATCCGGAGCTCCGAAAATCAGGGCCTGCCAGTTAATCGGTGAACTGGAAGGAAATAAGAGAGGAATCTACGGAGGCGCCATCGGATATATCGATTTTTCCGGAAACATGGATACCTGCATTGCCATCCGGATTGCATATAAGAAAAATGGAAGGGTATTTATTCGAAGCGGTGCCGGAATCGTGGCGGATTCCGTACCGGAGAAGGAATACGAGGAATGCCTGAATAAGGCAAGAGCGGTATTAAACGCACTGAAAGCTGCGGGAGAGGAGGAAGAATGATTCTTTTAATCGATAATTATGACAGCTTTTCCTATAATCTGTATCAGTATCTGGGAGAGTTTGAAGAAGATTTAAAAGTCATCCGAAACGATGAGATGACGGTTTCGGAAATAGAAGCATTAAACCCTGCGGGAATCGTTTTATCCCCCGGACCCGGAAGACCGTCGGATGCGGGTGTCATTGAAGAGGTGGCGGTCACACTCGGGAAAAAGATTCCGGTACTCGGCATCTGTTTAGGACACCAGGGAATCTGCGAAGCGTTCGGAGGAACCGTAACCTATGCCAAAAGGCTGATGCACGGAAAAACGTCCCGGGTGAAAACAGAAGGAAGCAGTCCGTTATTTGAAGGGTGCCCGGAAGAATTCGAGGTGGCAAGATATCATTCCCTGGCAGCCGAAGAGGACAGCCTTCCGGACTGTTTACAGGTCACGGCACGAACCGAAGACGGAGAGATTATGGCGGTGCAGCATAAAGAGTATCCGATCTACGGATTCCAGTTCCATCCGGAATCCATTCTGACACCGAACGGAAAAACAATGATAAAGAATTTTATTAAGGAGGCAGAAAAGAAATGATTAAAGAAGCGATTGTAAAAATTGTCAGTAAACAGGATTTAACCTATGACGAGGCATATGCCGTTATGAATGAAATCATGAGCGGAGAAACTTCGGCAACACAGAATGCAGCATTTCTTGCTGCCCTTTCCACCAAGAGCGCAAAGGCGGAAACCACGGATGAAATCGCAGGATGTGCGGCAGCCATGCGCGATCATGCAACAAAAGTGGAAACGGATCTGGATATCTTTGAAATCGTCGGAACCGGTGGAGACAATGCAAAGAGTTTTAACATTTCAACGACTTCCGCACTGGTTGCGGCAGCAGGCGGTGTAAAAGTTTCCAAACACGGAAACCGTGCCGCATCTTCCCTTTGCGGAACGGCGGACTGTCTCGAAGCACTGGGCGTCAATATCGACCAGAGCCCCGAGAAATGCGTGGAGCTTTTAAACGAAGTGGGAATGTGCTTCTTCTTTGCACAGAAGTATCATACTTCCATGAAATATGTGGGAGCCATCCGTAAGGAACTGGGATTCCGAACCGTATTTAATATTCTGGGACCCCTTACCAACCCGGCATCTCCGAAAAGATATCTTCTCGGCGTGTATGACGAGTATCTGGTAGAGCCGTTGGCGCAGGTACTGATTAACCTCGGAGTAAAACGCGGAATGGTTGTGTTCGGTCAGGATAAGCTCGATGAGATTTCCATGAGCGCACCCACCACGGTTTGCGAGTTTAAAGACGGCTGGTTTAAAACCTATACCATTAAACCGGAGGATTTCGGATTCACGCGTTGTACAAAAGAGGATTTAAGAGGCGGAACACCGGAGGAAAACGCACAGATTACAAAGGATATTTTAAGCGGAGCGAAGGGACCGAAAACAGATGCGGTATTGTTAAATGCCGGAGCGGCGTTATACTTAAACGATAAGGCTGCATCTTTGGCAGAGGGAATTAAACTTGCCGAAGAAATCATTGCTTCCGGCAAGGCACTGGAAACATTAAACAAATTCGTGGAAGCAAGTAACCGGTAAAAGAACCGGAAAGCTTTAGGAGACATGAAATGACTGTTTTGGATGAAATCGCTGCATATGCCGCAAAAAGAGTTGACGCGGACCGGGGAAAAATACCGGCGCAGGAGATGAAAGAACTGGCTCTTTCCCTCGGAAAAGGGGAAGGAGAAAAATTCTATGAAGCCGTTTGTGCACCGGGTATGCGTTTCATCTGTGAAATCAAAAAAGCGTCTCCTTCCAAAGGAATCATCGATCCGGTTTTCGATTATGAAGGGATCGCACGTGCATACAATGAGGCCGGAGCGGATGCCGTTTCCTGCCTGACCGAGCCGAAATGGTTTCTCGGTTCCGATGAAATTTTTGGGAAAGTCAGAAAGATTGTGAATGCGCCGATGATCCGTAAGGACTTTGTGGTGGATGAATACCAGATTTACCAGGCAAGGGTCATGGGGGCAAACTGTGTACTGCTGATCTGCTCGCTTCTGGATACAGCGACCGTAAGCCGGTATCTGGAAATCTGTGAGGAGACGGGACTGGCGGCGCTTGTGGAAACGCATGACGCCGAAGAAATCCGCAGAGCGGTAAGTACGGGAGCCCGGATGATCGGAGTCAACAATCGGAATTTAAAGGATTTTTCCGTGGACTTTTCAAACGCTTCGAGACTTCGCGATTTTATCCCGGATGACCGGCTGTATGTAGCGGAAAGCGGAGTCGGAAATCCCGGGGACATCAGGGAACTGGCGAAGGCGGGAGCGGACGCGGTTTTAGTCGGTGAGGCAATGATGCGCGCGGAAGATAAAAAAGATTTCCTGCAAAGAATGCGACTGGCGGCGGAGGGAATTTATGAGTAAAATAAAAATCTGCGGGCTCTTTCGAAAAGAGGACACGGAATTTGTCAATGAAGCAAAACCGGATTACTGCGGCTTCATTCTGCATTTTCCGAAAAGCCACAGAAGTCTTGAACCGGAAAAAGCAAAGGAATTAAGACAGTATATTGATTCCTCCGTCCGTGTTGTAGGTGTTTTTGTAAATCAGCCGCCTGAGTACGTGATACAAACCGCGGACACGGTCGGACTGCAGGTTATCCAGCTGCACGGAAACGAGGATGACGATTATATCCGTAAAGTGCAATCCGAATCGAAACTTCCCGTCTGGAAAGCATTCCGAATCCGAAACCGCGAGGATTTGATATGGGCAGCCGGATGCGCGGCGGATATGGTACTTCTTGATAACGGATACGGAACCGGAGAAGTATTTGACTGGTCCGTCGTTACGGAGTTTGAAAGGCCGTTTATTCTTGCGGGAGGGCTGACGGCGGAAAACATTCCGGATGCGATAAAATCCCTGAATCCGGAAATTGTGGATTTGTCTTCCGGAGTGGAAACGGACAAACGCAAGGACCGCGAAAAAATACTGCGAGCGGTGAAAGCGGCAAGAATGTAAAAAAAATAAAACAGTGATACAAAAGCGGTTTGCAATGCGCAACCGGGAAAGGATACATAAATGAGCAGAGGACGATTTGGAATTCACGGCGGACAGTATATACCGGAAACGCTGATGAATGCAGTCATTGAACTGGAGGAAGCATATAACCGGTTTAAAGATGATCCGGAATTTACGAAGGAGCTTTCACAGCTGTTTAACGAATATGCCGGAAGACCGTCCAGACTTTATTATGCAAAGAAAATGACGGAGGATCTGGGCGGCGCGAAGATTTACTTAAAGCGTGAAGACTTAAACCATACCGGTGCGCACAAGATTAACAATGTTCTCGGGCAGGCTCTGCTCGCAAAGAAAATGGGCAAGACCAGACTGATTGCGGAAACGGGAGCCGGTCAGCACGGTGTCGCAACCGCGACGGCAGCAGCGTTAATGAATATGGAATGTGTCGTATTCATGGGAGAGGAAGATACGAAACGACAGGCATTAAACGTATACCGCATGAGGCTTCTCGGCGCGGAGGTAATCCCCGTAAAGAGCGGTACCGCTACCTTAAAGGATGCGGTATCGGAAGCCATGCGTGAGTGGACAAACCGGATTGACGATACGCATTACTGCTTAGGTTCCGTTATGGGACCGCATCCTTTTCCGACCATTGTCAGGGATTTTCAATCCGTGATATCCAAAGAAACAAGGCAGCAGATTCTGGAAAAAGAAGGAAGACTTCCGGATGCCGTAATTGCCTGTGTGGGTGGCGGTTCAAACGCCATCGGAAGTTTCTATCATTTTATTCCCGACGGAGACGTCCGTTTAATCGGCTGTGAAGCGGCGGGACGCGGGGTGGATACTTTTGAAACCGCGGCTACCATTGCAACCGGAAGGCTGGGAATTTTCCACGGAATGAAATCTTATTTCTGCCAGGATGAGGACGGACAGATTGCTCCCGTATACTCCATTTCCGCCGGCCTGGATTATCCCGGTGTCGGACCGGAACATGCATATCTTCACGATATAGGAAGAGCGGAATATGTACCCGTTACCGATGAGGAAGCGGTAAATGCGTTTGAGTATCTTGCGAAGACGGAAGGAATCATACCGGCCATAGAATCCGCACATGCCGTAGCGCATGCCATGAAAATCGCCCCGGAAATGGACAAAGACAGGATTATCGTCATCACCATATCCGGCAGAGGCGATAAGGACTGTGCGGCAATTGCCAGATACAGAGGGGAGGATATCCATGAGTAAAATAGCATCGGCTTTTCAAAACGGAAAAGCATTCATTCCTTTTATTACCTGCGGTGATCCGGATCTTGCCACCACGGAAGCAGTGGTAAGGGCGGCCGTTGCAAACGGAGCGGATCTGATTGAACTGGGAATCCCCTTCTCCGATCCCACGGCGGAGGGACCTGTAATCCAGGGCGCGAATTTAAGAGCCTTAAACGGCGGAATCAAAACGGATCATATTTTTGAATTTGTAAAAAGGCTTCGCAGGGATATTGAAATTCCGCTTGTTTTTATGACCTATGCGAACGTGGTATTCTCATACGGATCGGAGAAATTTCTGTCAAACTGCAAAGAGGCGGGGATTGACGGACTGATTCTCCCGGATCTTCCTTTTGAGGAAAAAGGGGAGTTTGCGGATGTATGTAAAAGAAACGGCGTGGATTTGATTTCCCTGATTGCACCGACTTCCGCGGACCGCATTTCCATGATTGCAAAGGAAGCGGAAGGCTTTATCTATATCGTATCAAGCCTCGGGGTAACCGGTACCAGAAGTGAAATCACCACGGACCTGGGCGCTATCGTGGATGTGGTCAGAAAGAATACTTCCGTGCCTTGTGCCATCGGGTTCGGAATCTCCACACCGGAACAGGCAAAAAAGATGTCCGGATATGCCGACGGCGTGATTGTGGGATCCGCCATCATTAAAATCATTGCGCAGTACGGCAGGGATGCGGCGGCACCCGTGGGTGAATACATCGGCCGGATGAAAGATGCAATCCGGTAAAGAAAAGGTTTTTCATTGACAAGTATTTGGAATCGGAGTATATTAAGTTCCATAAAAGACAAAGGCGTCTTTAACGAGCACTGGCTCGTTGAAGGCGCTTTTTTTATTCCTAAATTTTAGGAGGTTTGGATATGACGGCGAATGAAGTTAATCAAAAAGAAGAAAAGCAGACAGGAGAAAGTCATAATGCAAGAGGACTTTACGATCCTTCCTTTGAGCATGACAACTGCGGAATCGGAGCGGTAATCGATGTAAAGGGACGGGCAAGTCATAAACTTGTAAGCGACGCACTCTGTATTGTGGAGAATTTAGAGCACAGAGCAGGAAAAGATGCGGAAGGAAAGACCGGAGACGGTGTCGGAATCCTTACGCAGATTCCCCATGCCTTTTTTGAGAAAAAATGCAGGGAACTCGGCATCGTGCTTCCCGGAAAACGTCAGTACGGCGTGGGATTCTTTTTCTTTCCTCAAAAAGAGTATAAAATGCGTCAGGCAAAGTCCATGTTCGAGACCATCGTGCGTAAATCCGGACTTAAGATTCTGGGCTGGAGAGAGGTGGAAACCGACCCTTCCGTTCTCGGAAGCAAAGCGCTGGAATGCATGCCCGTAATTCGCCAGGTGTTTATCACGCGGCCGGAATCCGCGGAAACGGATCTGGATTTTGACCGTATGCTCTATGTCATTCGTCGTGAATTTGAACAAAGTGCGGAAGATACCTACATTCCTTCCTTATCCTGCAGAACCATCGTATATAAGGGCATGTTTTTGGTAGGCCAGCTCCGTACCTTCTATAAAGATCTGGAAGATGAGGATTATGCATCCGCCATTGCAACGGTGCATTCCAGATTCTCCACCAATACGACTCCCAGCTGGAGAAGGGCACATCCCAACCGGCTTATTGTTCACAACGGAGAGATTAATACCATTAAGGGAAATGCGGATAAAATGCTTGCAAGGGAAGAAACCATGCATACGAATGCTTTTTCCGCGGAAGATATGACAAAGGTTCTTCCGGTTATCTCCCAAAGCGGTTCGGATTCCGCAATGCTGGATAATGTTTTGGAATTTCTGATGATGAGCGGCATGGATCTTCCACTGGCAGCCATGATTGCCATCCCGGAACCCTGGGCAAACAACGACACGCTTTCCCTGGAGGAAAGGGATTTTTACCAGTACTATGCAACCATGATGGAACCCTGGGACGGGCCTGCATCCATTCTCTTCTCCGACGGAGACGTCATGGGAGCCATTCTTGACAGAAACGGTCTTCGTCCGTCCAGATACTATGTCATGGACGATGACAGACTGATTCTTTCCTCCGAAGTCGGTGTTCTTGATCTGGATGAACGTCATATTTTAAAAAAAGAAAGACTGCATCCCGGAAAGATGCTTTTAGTGGATACGAAAGAGGGGGTCATTTATCAGGATGAGCAGATTAAAAACCGCTATGCAAAGCAGGAACCGTACGGGGAATGGCTGGACGGGAACCTGATGCATTTAAAGGATATACGAATCCCCAACCAAAAGGTTCCTACATACACAAAGGAAGAACGGAAGGCGTTGCAGAAGGCCTTTGGCTATACATATGAGGATTACCGTGAAGGAATTTACGGAATGGCACTCAATGGTGTGGAGCCTATCGGTGCCATGGGTGTGGATACACCGATTGCGGTTTTGTCAAAAGAGTATCAGCCGTTATTTTATTATTTTAAACAGCTTTTCGCGCAGGTTACCAATCCGCCCATCGATGCGGAGCGCGAAAAAATCGTCACCTCCGGTTCCGTTTATGTCGGAAAGAACGGAAATCTTTTAGAGGAAAAACCGGAGAACTGCCATGTATTAAAGATTCAGAATCCGATACTGACGGATCTGGATTTGATGAAAATTGCCAACCTGAATAAGGATGGATTTAAGAGTGCCAAAGTTTCCATTCTTTACTATAAGGGAACCGCCATGAAGCGTGCTTTGGACCATCTGTTTGTGGAGGTGGACAAGGCATACCGGGAAGGCGCAAGCATCCTGATTCTTTCGGACCGCGGAGTGGATGAAACACATGTGGCGATTCCTTCCCTGCTTGCCGTGGCAGCAGTGCATCAGCACCTGGTACGGACGAAAAAATGCACGGCCATGTCCTTAATTCTGGAATCGGCTGAACCGAGGGAGGTTCACCATTTTGCAACCCTTCTCGGATACGGTGCTTCCGCGGTGAACCCGTATCTGGCTCATGCAACCGTCGAGGAATTGATCGAAGACGGACTTTTGGAAAAGGATTATTATGCCGCGGTGGAGGATTACGATCATGCCATTCACCAGGGAATTATTAAGATTGCATCCAAAATGGGTATTTCCACAATCCGTTCCTATCAGGGAAGCAAAATTTTTGAAGCAGTCGGTGTTTCCGAAGAGGTAATCCGCGACTATTTTACCGGAACGGTAAGCCGGATCGGAGGAATTACTCTGGACGATATCGGAAAGGCGGCGGAAAGGCAGCACAATCTCGCCTTTGATCCGCTGGGCCTGCCCGTAAGACCAAAGCTGACCGCGCTTGGAAGACATAAGGCAAGAAGTCAGGGAGAGGACCACAGGTATAATCCCGGGACGATTCATATGCTTCAGCTTTCCACAAGGGAAGGGGATTATTCCAAATTTAAGGAATACACTTCCATGGTGGATGCGGAAGAAACCGGATATTTAAGAAGTTATCTGGATTTTAATTTCCCAGAAAAGGCAGTGGATATAGAGGAAGTGGAAAGTGTCGATGAAATCGTAAAACGGTTTAAAACCGGCGCCATGTCCTACGGCTCCATCTCCGAGGAAGCGCATGAGACGCTGGCAATCGCCATGAATCATCTGCACGGCAAATCCAACAGCGGGGAAGGCGGAGAATCGGATGAACGCATCGCCTCTGCCGGTACCGCGAAGGACAGAAGTTCCGCCATCAAGCAGGTGGCAAGCGGCCGGTTTGGAGTGACCGAAAAATATCTGGTCAGCGCCAGGGAAATCCAGATTAAAATGGCGCAAGGTGCAAAACCCGGGGAAGGAGGGCATCTTCCCGGAAAGAAGGTATATCCCTGGATTGCGAAGACCAGGCATTCCACGCCGGGTGTGTCCCTCATTTCCCCGCCTCCTCATCATGATATTTATTCGATTGAGGATTTGGCGCAGTTAATTTATGACTTAAAGAATGCAAATAAAAATGCAAGAATCTCCGTAAAACTGGTTTCGGAAGCAGGTGTGGGAACCGTTGCGGCCGGTGTTGCCAAAGCGGGAGCACAGGTGATTCTTATTTCCGGCTATGACGGCGGTACCGGCGCCGCACCCTTAAGTTCCATTCATAATGCGGGACTTCCATGGGAACTGGGACTTGCGGAAACGCATCAGACCCTGGTGCAGAACGGACTGCGCAATCAGGTACGCATTGAAACCGACGGTAAGCTTATGAGCGGAAGGGATGTTGCGATTGCGGCAATTCTGGGTGCCGAGGAGTTTGGATTCGCTACGGCTCCCCTGGTTACCATGGGCTGTGTCATGATGCGTGTCTGCCATCAGGATACCTGCCCCATGGGAATTGCAACCCAGAATCCCGAGCTTCGGAAACGCTTTTCGGGAAAACCGGAATATGTGGAAAACTTCATGAAGTTTATTGCGGAAGAACTGCGGGAGTATATGGCGCTTCTCGGTGCAAGAAGCATCGATGAACTTGTTGGCAGGACGGACCTTTTAAAGGTAAAACAAAATTGTGAACTGGATCTGGCCGGAATTCTTAAGGATATGTCAAAAGTGGACCGTCACGAGTCCGTTTTCGATCCGGAGAGGGTGTACGATTTTAAACTCGAAGAGACCAAGGATGAAAAGATTCTGTTGGCGAGCAAAGAAATCAAAGAGTCATTAAAGAGCGGAAAAAAGAGCGTTACGGAAGTAAAAATTACCAACACGGACCGTACGTTCGGAACCCTGCTCGGAGCGGAGATTACGAGAAAGCATCCGGAAGGACTGCCGGAAGATACCGTCACGGTATGCTGCGAAGGAGCCGGAGGACAGAGCTTCGGTGCATTTATCCCGAAGGGATTAACGCTGAAAATCACCGGTGACAGCAACGATTATTTCGGCAAAGGCCTGTCCGGCGGAAAGCTGATCGTACATGCACCGAAGGGCGCAAAATACAATCCTTCCGAAAATATCATCATCGGCAATGTTGCCCTTTACGGTGCGACCTCCGGTGAAGCATACATCGCCGGTATGGCAGGAGAACGCTTCTGTATCCGTAATTCCGGCGCCACTGCCGTTGCGGAAGGCGTAGGAGAACACGGCTGTGAATATATGACAGGCGGATGTGTACTGATTCTCGGACCTACCGGAAAGAATTTTGCGGCCGGTATGAGCGGCGGTGTGGCTTATGTTCTGGATGTGGAGAATCATCTGTACCGGAACTTAAATAAGCAGCTGGTAAAAATGGAAACGCCGGATAAAGAGGATCTGGACAGAATCCGTACCATGCTTAAGAAGCATGTGGAGAATACCGGATCCGAAAAAGCGCGCGGTATTCTTGAGGCATTTGAAGAATATGCGGGACATTTCAAAAAGGTCATCCCCGGAGATTACGAGAGAATGATGGCATGCATTGCCGCATACGAAGGACAGGGATACGAAACGGAGGAAGCCAAATTAAAGGCATTTAATGAGATAGTCGGGCACTGATGGGAGGTTGAAATGGGAAAAGCAACAGGATTTCTGGAATATAAAAGAGAAGACGGTCCGGTTGTTCCGCAACAGGAACGAACGATGAATTTTGAGGAATTTCATAAAAGACTCCCGCTGGAGGAACAGCAAAAGCAGGCAGCGCGATGCATGGACTGCGGAGTTCCTTTCTGCCAGGCAGGATGCATGCTTGCCGGAATGATGTCCGGCTGTCCTTTGCACAACCTGGTTCCGGAGCTGAATGATCTGGTGTATCGCGGATGCATGGAGCAGGCATATGAAAGACTCTCCATCACCCATTCCTTCCCGGAATTTACCAGCAGGGTATGTCCCGCTCTTTGCGAGGCAGCATGTACCTGCGGACTGTACGCGGAACCGGTTTCCACAAAGGAGAATGAAAAAGCCGTTATTGAATATGCATTTGAACACGGCCTGGTAAAGGAAGAGGCACCGGCGGTACGTACGGGCAAGAAGGTGGCGGTTGTCGGCAGCGGTCCATCCGGACTTGCGGCGGCACAGCTTTTAAACCGGCGCGGACATGAAGTTACGGTATTCGAAAGAAAGGACCGTGTCGGAGGATTGTTACGGTACGGAATTCCGAATATGAAGCTTGATAAATCCGTTATAGACCGAAGAGTAAAAATGATGGAGGATGCAGGCATTACCTTTGTTGTAAGTACCGATATCGGGAAAGAGGATTCCGTAACGGCAGACAAAAAAACGGTATCCGCACGGACACTTCAAAAAGAATACGATGCAGTAATCCTTGCCTGCGGCGCGTCCAATCCGCGTGATATCAAGGCACCCGGAAGGGAAGCGGGAGGTATTTATTTTGCAGTGGATTTCTTAAGCCGGGTTACGAAGATTTTACTGGACAGTGATTTTAAGGATGTTCCTTATGATCTGGCGAAGGATAAAAATGTAATCGTAATCGGCGGCGGAGATACCGGAAACGACTGCGTCGGAACCAGTATCCGCCTTGGCGCAAAAAGCGTCACCCAGCTTGAAATGATGCCGAAACCGCCCGAAGAAAGACTTCCGGGCAATTCCTGGCCGGAGTGGCCGAGAGTCTTAAAAACGGATTACGGTCAGGAGGAGGCAATCTGGAAATTCAAAGAGGATCCGAGAATCTATCAGACCACGGTAAAGGAATTTGTCAAAGACGAAAAGGGCGACTTAAAGGAAGTGGTTATCGTATCGTTACAATCCGAAAAGGATGAGGCAACCGGACGCATGAAGATGGTACCGGTTGAGGGAAGCGAAAAGACTCTTCCAGTAGAGCTTGTGCTGATTGCCGCAGGATTCCTCGGAAGTGAGAATTATGTGACCGAAGCGTTTGAAGTGGAAACGGACGGAAGAACAAACGTGAAAACCGAAAAAGGCAGTCATAAAAGCTCCGTCCCCGGCGTTTACACGGCCGGAGACATGCATATCGGACAAAGTCTTGTAGTTCGGGCCATTGCGGAGGGACGTGCCGTAGCGAAAGAAGTGGATGAGGACCTGATGGGTTATACGAATTTATAGTGACAACATCCGGGAATGTATGTTAGTCTAAAAAAGCCGTGGATATCCCGGCAGACAAAAGCAAATACCCGAAGGGTGAAGCATAAGAGGACGAAAATATGGATGCTTATGATTTAAGTGAAGTAATGAAATATATCGAGGAGGAAGATGCGAAATTTATTCGTCTTGCATTCCGGGACGCGTTCGGTGTGCAGAAGAATATTTCCGTTATGCCCGGACAACTGCCGCGCGCCTTTGAAGAAGGAATTCCCATCAATGCAAGGGAAATTGCCGGATTTGAAAATTGTCCGCACGGACTTTTGTATTTAAAGCCGGATGCATCGACTCTGACCGTTCTTCCCTGGAGACCCGACAGGGGAAAGGTTCTTCGTATGTTCTGCGATCTGTATACACCGCAGGGAATGCCGTTTGATCTGGACACCAGAACCATTCTGAAAAAGGCAATCGGGAAAGCGGACGAGGCCGGGATTGAGTTTCGTTTCGGTTCGGAAACGGAGTTTTATATTTTTAAAAAGGATGAAAACGGAAATCCCACGAAAGAACCCTATGACGAAGCGGGATACATGGATATTGCGCCCCTGGACCGGTGCGAAAACATCCGCCGCGAGATTTCCCTTACCATAGAACGAATGGGACTTACACCGGAACGCTCCCATCATGAACGCGGCCCCGGGCAGAATGAAATCGATTTTCATTTCGGAAAACCGTTAAAGGCTGCGGATCAGGAGATTACATATAAAATGGTTGTCAGTACGGTTGCGGACCGTAGCGGTCTCGTTGCCGATTTTTCACCCATGCCTCTCGAAGACAAGCCCGGTAACGGATATCATATCAACATTTATGCGACGGACCGGGAAGGGAATGACGTGGTGAAATATGTGGCAGCCGGCATCATGGAACGGATTCGCGATATTACCGTTTTCTTAAATCCGACGGATGCTTCTTATACACGATTCGGGAATTCCACGGCTCCCGACAGGGTGAGCTGGTCCGATGAAGGGGATGCGGAACTAATGTATGTTGAACCTTACATGGGAAGAGTTCGTGCCGAGCTTCGTTCTCCCGATGCCTCCAGCAACCCCTATCTGGTTTATGCACTGCTGATTTATGCCGGACTTGAGGGAATTGAGAAAAAGCTTACGCTTCCGGAAACCATGAGTGAAGGTGTGATGCTTCCGAAATCAAGAAAGGAAGCGGCACGTTTTGCAAAAGAAAGCAGCTTTGTAAAAGAAGTCCTGCCCGTAGAAATTATAGAGGAATATACATTATAATCCATGCCGGGAAACGTTCAGCGACGCAACAACATACTGGTTGTGTCGGGCTCTGATCAGTTCGATGCAAAGGTGCACAAGGCTCTTCCTGAGAAGGGTCTGGTTTTTGTTGACAAAAAAAAGACGGCGACGCTTGCAAGACGCTCCCTTTTGGAGAAAAGATATGACCTTGTGGTGATTAATGCGCCGTTATCGGACGAGATGGGTTATGATCTGGCCATGGATATTGTGGAAGAATACGGATCCTCCGTGATTATTGCCACACCTCCGGAAATCTATGACGCAATCTGGGATTACGTGGCGGATTACGGCATTATGGTTATTTTAAAACCCCTGGATGATGACCACATTTCCAAAGGCGTCCGTTTCCTTCTTGCCACACAGGAACGAATGCGTCTGTATGAAGAGAGGATGCAGAAGCTGGAAGATAAAATGGAGGAATTAAAACTGGTCAGCCAGGCAAAAATACTGTTAATGGAACAAAAGCATATTTCCGAAAAAGAAGCACATCGCCTGATCGGGAAGGAAGCCATGGATCACGGTGTCAGCCGCAGAATGGTGGCAAGAAGTATCATAGACAGTTTCGGATGACGATAAAACCGCAGAATCGGATTTGCGGTTTTTCTTTTTTCTCCGTTGCAAGAAAGAGGTGCACAATCCAGAGGGATTCGTGTATAATTGCAACAGAATTATTGAGTGAAAGATATCGTGATTGAGGTTATAAAGTGAGCTTTGGTGAATTTCTCGGATTACTGACAATCCGTCCTCTGGAACTTCTTTTCGAGATGATTTTCGGCATTGCCAAGAATGAAATCGGAAATGTGGGAGTTTCCATTGTTGTTTTAAGCCTGGTGGTAAATTTCCTGGTACTTCCTCTTTATGCCCGTGCCGACAAGATTCAGGCGGAGGCGTCGAAGAAGCAAAAGGAAATGGAGAAATGGGTAAAGCACATCCGTAAAAACTTCCGCGGAGACGAACGGATGATGATGCTTCAAGCCTACTACCGGGAGAAGAACTATCATCCGATGTCGGTTTTGGCCCAGTCCGTTCCGCTGCTTCTGCAGGTCCCGTTCTTTATTGCGGCATACCGGTTTCTTTCCTCGTTGGAGGCATTAAACGGAATGTCCCTAGGACCCATCCGTGATTTAAGTGCACCCGACTGCCTGTTTACCGTCGGCAGTTTTCCGGTGAATGTTCTGCCGATTCTGATGACCTTAATCAATATTGTTTCAGGCCTGATTTATACCAGAAAGCAGCCGTTAAAGATGAAAATCCAGATCAACGCAATGGCTCTGGTGTTTTTGGTTTTATTGTACAATTCCCCTTCGGGTTTGGTATTCTACTGGACCTGCAATAATCTCTTTTCCCTCGGAAAGAATATCGTTACGCTGATTATCCGTAAAATCGCAAAGCGCAGAGAAGAGAAGACGGAAGAGAAGGTAAAAGAGAAGGTAAGAGAGAAGCAGGAAGACGACAATCGTCTCAAAGTCAGTCCCAAGGACCGCACCGGCATGCTTGTATTCTTCACGGGTGCCTTATTCCTTACGATTCTTCTGGGCGCATATATTCCCACAAATATCATTAAAGCCTCCACACAGGAATTCGTGGAGCTTTCCAACCCGCATAATCCGATGCTCTATGTGCTTTATTCGTTCCTTTATTCTTCCGGTGCCTTTCTTGTCTGGTTCGGAATCTTTTATTTCCTTGCCGGGAAAAAATCCCGTTTCTGGTTTGAAACCGGCATTTGGATTATCGGTGCGTTTTCCGTTATCAATTTTCTGGTGGAGGGGTCCATGCTTGGGCTGATGTCCCCTTCGTTTCAGTATGCGCAGCTTTTTGTGTTTGGCAAAAAAAGAATCGGATTAACCGTTCTTTTAGGTCTTGCATTCGCCGCACTGATTGTTTTCCTTGCGAAAAAACAGCGTAAGGTTCTTCGAATCCTTACCCTGTCTGTGCTTGCAAGCATCGTGATTATTACCGGAATAAACATCGGAGCGATTAACCGGGATTACAAGGAACTGGATTATCTTTTCAAACAGGGAAATCTGGGGCCGAAGATTACGCTTTCAAAAAACGCGCCGAACGTGGTGGTCATCATGATGGACCGTGCGCTCGGGGTGGAAGCACCCTATATTTTTAAAGAGCGTCCGGAGCTGATGGAAAGCTTTGACGGTTTTACCTATTACCCGAATACGGTTTCCTTTGGCGCATATACCAATGTCGGTGTTCCGGGAATCTACGGGGGATATGAATATACTCCGGCAAAGATGAATGAAAGAACGGAAGATTTACTGGTGACCAAGCACAATGAAGCCTTAAAAGTCATGCCGGTTCTGTTTGAAGAAAACGGATATGACGTCACGGTCTGGGACCCTTCCTATGCCGGTTACAACTGGATTCCGGATCTTTCCGTTTATGACGAATATCCGAAGATTAAAGCCTTTAACACGGTCGGACGATTCAATGAAGATGCACCCGAAGATGCCATCAGCATCGACAGCTTAAGAAAGCGGAATTTCTTCTGTCATTCGATTATGAAAGCGGCGCCGTTGTTTTTACAGAAATACATCTACGACAACGGTTTTTACAACAATCAGGAATACAAGGTAAACAGCTTCGGGGATCAGCGCTATGTAAGCGCCGGCTACCGGCAGGAGTTTCTGGACTGGTATCTTGCTCTCGACAAAATGTCCGAACTGACGGATTTTACAGGCGGTGAAAACGGGTCCTTCTTTATCATGTCAAACGGAACCACACACGAACCCTGTCTGCTTCAGGAACCGGATTACACGCTGCAAAAATACGTAGACAATACGCCGTATCATGAAAATGATGAGGGAAGATATGTGGTTGACGGTGTGGAAATCGATATGACAACCATTATGCAGAACCAGCATTTCTGTATTAATATGGCGTCCTATATTGAACTGGCGAAGTGGTTTGATTATTTAAAGGCAAATGACTGCTATGACAATACCAGAATCATTGTTGTGGCGGACCACGGGAAGAACGTATATCATTTCCCCGAATTTGTAAACGACGAAGGAGTCAATCTGGAATGTTTCCTGCCGCTTCTTCTGGTAAAAGACTTCAACGCACACGGGTTTGAAATCTGCGAGGATTTTATGACCAATGCGGATACTCCGAGCATCGCCGTAAAGAACCTGATTGCGGATGCAAAGAATCCGTTTACGGGAAATTTGTTAGACGGACACGAGAAGAAAACGAAGCTGCAGATTCTGTATTCGGAGGGCTTTGATACAAAGGTGAATAACGGAAATGCCTTCTATCCGGGAAACTGGTATACGGTGGAAGGCAATCCTCATGTCCTGGAAAACTGGGAATACCTCGGATATTATTAATTTCATCGGATTGCCCCCAAAAAGCATATTACAAAACGGTGCCGGGAGAAATTCCGGCATATTTGTTTTCTTAATTACCTATTGACATAGTAGGTAAAAGGAAATAAAATGTAATCACAGCAATAAGAAGGGAGTTAATCTATGATTTATGCAGATAATGCCGCAACCACCAAAATGTCCGACGCGGCAATCGAGGCCATGACGGCCTGTATGAAAGAGAATTACGGAAATCCTTCCAGCCTGTACGGAATAGGCCAGAAGGCAAAGGAGGCGCTGGAGGGTGCCAGAGATGAAATAGTAAAGGCAATCCATGCGGAGAATTTCCGCGAAATCATTTTTACATCCGGAGGAAGCGAGGCAGACAATCAGGCCATCCGTTCGGCAGCAGAACTTGGAAGAACGGCCGGAAAAATGCATATCGTCTCCACGGCTTTTGAACACCATGCGGTTTTGCATACCTTAAAGAAACTGGAAAAAGAGGGCTTCGAGATTACGCTTCTTGACGTTCACGAAAACGGTCTGGTCCGTCCCGAAGAGGTGGAGGCTGCCATTCGGGAGGATACCTGTCTTGTTACGATTATGTATGCGAACAACGAAATAGGAACCATTCAGCCCATTCGCGAAATCGGCGCAGTCTGCAGGGCGAAAAACGTGATTTTTCATACCGATGCCGTACAGGCGGTCGGTCATATTTCCGTGGATGTTGTGAGGGATAATATCGATATGCTTTCCGCTTCGGCGCATAAATTTCACGGCCCGAAGGGATGCGGTTTCCTCTATGTGAAAAAAGGAATTAAAATATCCAGTCTGATCGAAGGCGGCGCACAGGAGAGAGGAAAACGTGCCGGAACTGAGAATGTCCCGGGTATCGTGGCGACAGCGGTCGCGCTTAAGGACGCCGTTGCAAATCTGGATAAAAATGCGGAAATAACCGTAAAAAAGAGGGACCGTCTGATTGAGGGACTAAAGGAAATTCCGCATTCTGCAATCAACGGAGATGAAAAAATGCGACTTCCCGGAAACGTGAACTTCTGTTTTGAGGGAATCGAAGGAGAATCCCTTCTTCTTTTGCTGGATGACAAAGGGATTCAGGCATCCTCGGGAAGCGCCTGCACTTCGGGTTCTCTGGATCCCAGCCATGTTCTTCTGGCAATCGGAAGAGTGCATGACGTGGCGCACGGCTCGTTAAGACTTACTATTAACGAGGAGACCACGGACGAGGAAGTAGAGTTTATGATTCGGTCCGTGAAAGAGGTGGTAGAGTATCTTCGCAGTTTCTCGCCCATCTGGAGAGATTTAACGGAAGGAAAGAAGCAGTTTATTCTGTAAGGAGGAAAAATCATGTCGTTATACAGCGAAAAAGTAATGGATCATTTCAGAAATCCGAGAAATGTGGGAGTGATAGAGAACGCAAACGGAATCGGCGAGGTCGGAAATGCGAAATGCGGAGATATCATGAAAATGTATCTCCTGATCGAGGATGACATTGTAAAGGATGTCAAATTCGAAACCTTTGGCTGCGGAAGCGCCATAGCATCCAGTTCCATGGCGACCGAAATGATTAAGGGAAAACCCCTTTCCGAAGTAAGAGAGCTTACGAATAAGGCAGTGGCCGAAGCCCTGGACGGACTTCCGGATTATAAAATGCATTGTTCCGTTCTTGCGGAAGAAGCAATTAAATCCGCTTTAGAGGATTACGAGAAGCGGAAATCGGAATAGAAAAAAAATTATATTAAACCTATTGACAAAGTAGGTAAATGGGTATATAGTTACACGCAGGTTCGGATTTATGAATCCGAATCAAATAAACAGGAGTAAAAAGATGAAACAGCAAACAGTCACTTATCAAGTGAATATGATGTGCATGTGCATGATGTGCTGCCCTCGCATGACGGAACCCCGATTCATGGATTTCGAGAATGCGGAAGCGGTTGAATTGCGTGTGCGCAGTTTGCCGTAATCCGTATTGCGAATGAAGAGATGATCAGGGGGTCCGAACGGGCCCCTTTTATTATGGATTTGCAACGGACAGGAAGGAGTGAAAGAAATGAAAACGGAAAGCATTCATCTTAATTACAGTACACGAATGTGCTGCAGGATGCGATGTTGCGACTGAAGTTCCGACGGGACGGCACCATTTGCGGGAAGGTCGGGAAACCGGCAACATAGAAAACAGTAATACAGGAAAAAGTTGAAAATAAAAAGTTATTTGAAAATCACAATGAAGGAGATCAAAGCAATGAAGAATAAATTAATTAAGAAAGTGGCTGCAGTCGGAATTGCCGCAATCAGTGCGGTAGGATTGCTTGCCGGATGCGCCAAGGGAAACGGTAATGCAAACGAAGGTGGAAAAGAGATTTACAGAACCGTGGATGAAATTAAGGAAAGCGGAACCATCAATATCGGTGTATTTTCCGATAAGTCCCCGTTCGGATATGTGGATGAAAACGGTGATTATCAGGGATACGATGTGTATTTCGGAAACCGGATCGGTGAGGATCTGGGCGTAAAAATCAATTACGTATCCACCGAGGCAGCCAGCCGTATTGAATCGTTAAAAACCGGCAAGGTTGACATTGTTCTTGCAAACTTTACCGTAACACCGGAACGTGCGGAAGAAGTTGATTTTGCACTTCCTTACATGAACGTTGCACTGGGTGTTGTTTCCCACAATGACAGAGTCATTACGGACTTGGCACAGATCGGTGCGGATGATCAGGTAATCGTAATTTCCGGTACGACCGCAGAAACTTATCTGGAAAAGAACAACCCGGAAATCAAGTTACAGAAGTTCGATACCTATGCAGCAGCAAAGAGTGCGTTTGAAAACGGAACCGGTGTAGCATGGGCAAACGATAACACCGAAGTAATTGCGTTTGCAAACGAGAACGAAGGATACACCGTCGGAATCGAATCCCTGGGAAGCGCCGATACCATTGCTCCTGCGGTAACAAAAGGAAATGCTTCCTTACTTACCTGGTTAAACGAAGAAATTGAAGCGCTCGGAAAAGAAAACTTCTTCCATGCGGATTATGAAGCAACCTTAGTTGATACTTACGGTCTTGATTATGAAGATACACTTGTTGTAGAGGGCGGTGTAGTAGGCGGTCAGACAGCTGCACCGGTTGAGGAAAAAGGAACCATCACCGTAGCGGCTTCCCCTACCCCTCATGCGGAAATTCTTGCAAAAGCTGCAGAAATTCTTGCAAAAGACGGATGGAAATTGGAAGTTACCGAATTTGAAGATTATGTTCAGCCGAACCTTGTAGTAGACAGCGGCGAAATCGATGCAAATTATTTCCAGCATGTACCTTATCTTGACAACTTCAATGAGGAGAAGGGAACAAAGCTGGTTTCCATCGCAGGCATTCACTATGAACCTTTCGGAATCTATCCCGGAACCAAGGCTTCCTTAAAAGACATTGCAAAGGGAGATACCATAGCAGTACCCAACGACACTACCAATGAAGCAAGAGCATTACTTCTTCTTCAGGATAACGGAATCATCAAATTAAAAGAAGGCGCAGGCCTTACCGCAACCGTACTGGATATCGTGGAGAATCCCTATGATGTAAAGATTCAGGAGCTTGAAGCAGCACAGGTATCCAGAGTAAAAGACGAAGTGGCTTTCGTGGTATTAAACGGAAACTATGCTCTTGAGGCAGGATTCTCCGTAGGAAAAGATTCCATCGCATATGAGAAATCCGATTCCGAAGCAGCGAAGACCTATGTAAACGTTCTTGTTGTAAAAGAGGGAAATGAAAATAACGAGGGACTGAAGGCACTTGCAGAAGTTCTGAAGTCCGATGAAATCAAAGAGTTTATCGAAAAAACCTATGACGGTGCGGTAGTACCGTTCGCTGAATAAGCGGTATTAAAGGAGTTTCGAAAGAAAATCCGGAAAATGAGGAAAACCTGTTCTCTCACGGGAATACTCCCGTGAGAGAATACGCGTAAGGAAGAGTACAAGATGTCAATTATTGAGATTAAAAATGTCACAAAAACATTTGATGCTAATAAAAGCAGTGTTCATGCGTTATCCGATGTCAGTCTTTCCGTTGAGGAAGGAGAAATTTTCGGTGTAATCGGACTTTCCGGTGCAGGCAAGAGCACCCTGGTTCGGTGCATGAATTTGCTGGAGAAACCCACCGGCGGAGAAGTATGGGTGGACGGAAAGAATCTTATGAGTCTGTCCGAGAAGGAACTTCGGCTGATGCGCAGAGAAATCGGAATGATTTTTCAGCATTTTAATCTCCTGATGCAAAGAAACGTGCTGGATAATGTCTGTTTTCCCATGGAAATAGCAGGCGTAAAGAAACGCGAAGCCAGGGAAAAGGCGATGAATTATCTGAAAATTGTAGGCCTGGAAGAAAAAGCAAAGGCCTATCCTGTTCAGTTATCCGGCGGGCAGAAGCAGCGTGTTGCAATTGCAAGAACACTGGCTTCCAATCCCCGGATTATTTTGTGTGATGAGGCGACCAGTGCGCTGGATCCTCAGACAACGGGTACGATTCTGGCCCTTTTAAAACAAATCAATAAAGATTACGGAATTACGGTTGTAGTTATAACGCACGAAATGCGTGTGGTGGAGGAGATCTGCGACAGAGTGGCGGTTCTCAATCTCGGTGAACTTGCCGAAATCGGACCGGTGGAGGAAGTATTCCGTCATCCGAAGAGCAATGCGGCAAAGAGCCTGCTTTTGGAACGAAAAATCAGTCAGATGGGAGTGAATGCGGCAGATGGAATTTAAAGATATGGCAGTCATGCTTGCAGACGGCACATGGGACACTTTATATATGGTTTTGATTTCCACGATTCTGGGGTATATAATCGGCCTTCCTTTAGGCATTCTTTTGACCATTACCGATGCGGACGGAATCAGACCGAACAGGGTAATTTATAAAATACTGGATGTCATAATCAACATCACCAGAAGCATTCCTTTTTTGATTTTGCTGATTCTGATTATGCCCCTTACCAAAATGATTGTCGGAAAAAGTTACGGAACCACGGCTACCATTGTACCGCTTACTTTTGCGGCGGCACCCTTAATTGCAAGAATGGTGGAAAGCTCTTTAAAAGAAGTGGACAAGGGAGTGATCGAGGCAGCGTTCAGTATGGGAGCGGGGTATTTTACCATCATTTGGAAAGTGCTGGTAACGGAAAGCAGGACGTCTCTTTTGGTCGGAGTCACCATAGCACTCGGAACCATTCTGGGATACTCCGCAATGGCAGGTGTCATCGGCGGAGGCGGCCTCGGCGATATTGCAATCCGTTACGGATATTACAGATATGAAACCAAAATTATGATTATTACGGTTGCAGTCCTGGTCGTTCTTATGCAGATTCTGCAATGGCTGGGAATGCTGCTTTCCAAGAAAATAGATAAGAGAAGAGGAAAATAAAAATGAACTGGGAAGTAATCGGCTCCTACCTTCCGCTATTCTGGAAGGCGATGCTGCTTACATTACGAATAGGGTGGATCGGTATTATTTTTGCGATTCTGATCGGCATACTGTGCGCGATAGTCCGGTTCTATAAAATCCCCGTTGCAAGCCAGATAGCGGGAGTTTATATCGAGTTATTCCGGAATACGCCGCTTCTGGTGCAACTGTTTTTTCTGTATTTTGCACTGCCGAGAATCGGGATACCCATCCGGGCCGATTTTTGCGGGGCACTGGGACTGGCACTGCTCGGAGGAGCCTATATGGCGGAAACATTTCGAAGCGGCCTCGAATCCGTTGCCAAAATCCAGACAGAGAGTGCATTATCCCTCGGAATGAACAAAAGCCAGGTGGTAACGCATATTATCTTTCCGCAGGCCTTCTCGGTAAGTGTTCCGTCATTTGTTGCAAACATCATCTTTCTTTTGAAGGAAACCAGTGTCTTCTCGGCAATCAGCCTGATGGATTTAATGTTTACGGCAAAGGATTTGATCGGACTTTATTACAAAACAACGGAGTGCCTGACCCTTCTGGTTGTATTCTATGCACTGATTCTGATTCCGGTATCCGTTCTCGGAGACCGGCTGGAAAGGAGGGTTCGCCATGCCGAATTTGGGAATTGAGGTTTTGTTTAAAGGTTCCAATATGGCAAGACTCTTAGGCGGATTGTGGGTGTCCCTTCGAATCAGTCTGATTGCGGTCGGATTCAGTATCGGACTCGGGATTCCTCTGGGAATTGTGATGACTTCGAAATCTCCTGTGATTAAGGTGATTACAAGACTGTATCTGGAAGTGGTTCGCATCATGCCGCAGATGGTTTTACTGTTTCTGGTATTCTTCGGGACCACGAGGGCATTTGGCTGGAACCTGAATGCGGAGGTTGCTTCGGTGATTGTATTCTCTTTCTGGGGATGTGCGGAGATGGCGGATCTGGTAAGAGGTGCATTTATCAGCATTCCGAAGCATCAGTATGAAAGCGCGAAAGCGCTGGGAATGAATTCCTTCCTCGTGTTTTCGGTAATCATTCTTCCGCAGACACTAAGACGTCTCCTGCCGCTTTCCATCAATCTGGTAACCAGAATGATTAAAACAACTTCGCTGGTAATGATGATCGGAGTAGTGGAAGTTTTAAAAGTGGGACAGCAGATTATTGAGGCAAACCGGACTTCTTCGCCCAACGCGGCATTCGGAGTATACGGTACCGTATTATTGCTTTATTTTATCGGCTGCTGGCCGATCAGTATGTTATCGAAATATCTGGAAAAGAAGTGGAATAAGTCATGAGTGTGAATAAAAAAGAAGAAATTATCCGCGTGGATCATATTACAAAACGATACGACGAAAATTCCGTACTGGAAGATTTTTCCCTTTCCGTATATGAAGGAGAAGTTGTGGTAATCGTAGGTCCTTCCGGATGCGGAAAAAGTACGATTCTTCGAATTATGAACGGCCTGGAACCCATCCAGAAGGGAGAGGTTACCTACCGTGGGGAAAAGGTGGACGGAAAGCTCGGAAGTATTACCAGAATCCGAGAAAAGGTCGGAATGGTATTTCAGAGCTATGAACTGTTTCCGCATAAAACCATTTTGCAGAACGTAATGCTTTCCCCGGTTCTGGTACAGAAAAGAGACCGAAAGGAAGTCAGGGAGGAGGCTCTGCAACTGCTTGCCCGTGTCGGTCTGCTTGAAAAGAAAGACAATTATCCGAGGCAGTTATCCGGCGGTCAGAAACAGCGCGTGGCAATTGTAAGAGCCCTGGCCATGCATCCGGAAGTGCTTCTTTTTGATGAGGTTACGGCGGCACTGGACCCGGAAATGGTACGTGAGGTATTGGATGTTTTGCTGTCATTGGCCAAAGAAGGAAAGACCATGGTGATTGTCACTCATGAGATGTCATTTGCGAAGGCAATTGCCGACCGGGTGATTTTTCTCGACGGCGGTCATCTGGAAGAGGAAGGAACCGCCACGGAGTTTTTTGAACATCCGAAGACAGAGCGAGCGAAGCAGTTTTTGAATACGTTTACATACGCCAAAGTGGAGAGAGAAGAGTAAAGAATGAAACGGATTTTATGTTACGGAGATTCGAATACCTGGGGATTAATTCCGGGCTCCGACCCTCAGAAACGATACCCGCAGGATGTGCGCTGGACAGGGCGGTTAAAGCAGGAGTATCCCAGCGCAGAAATAATCGAGGAAGGCCTTTGCGGGCGCACCACGATTTTTGAGGATGCATTGAGACCGGGAAGAAACGGTCTGAAGGTTCTCCCGATTCTTTTGGAAAGCCATAAACCTTTGGATGCCGTGGTTCTGATGCTCGGAACGAACGACTGCAAAACGGTTTACGGGACTTCGGAATATACCATCGGAAGAGGAGTGGAACTCTGCATCGCCGAGATTGAGAAATTTGTTCCGGCAGATAAAATTCTGTTAATCTCACCGGTTTCTTTAGGCGAAGAAGTCTGGAGACCCGAAAAGGATCCTGAGTTTGACCAACGCTCCGTGGAAGTTTCGAAAAAACTTAAAAATGTATATGAGCAGATTGCCAGAAACAGGGGAAACGTATTTCTGGCGGCAGATTCAGTTGCCGCAGCGAATGATGCGGACTGTGAGCATCTGGACGAAACCGGACATGAGGCGTTTTTTAAAGCCGTATCGGAGAAACTGAAAGAAATGGGTTTGTAAGGACAGAAAGGGGAGAGAAAGTATGACCATGTTAAGGGATATAGCAAGTTACATGAAAAGCGGAGAAAGCCCGGATCATAATCTTGGTCTGGAGATTGAACATTTTATTGTAAATGAGAAAGGTAATCAGATCGGTTTTGATGAAATCAGCGGTCTGATTCGGGATATCGGGAATCAGATTGGTGCCGAAATTCACTATATAATTCCTATCTTTCCGATATCGCACATGACTATGGTGCAATCGACGAAAGGAAAACATCAGGTTTTCCAGGAAGCGGATCCTTCCTTCCGCGATTTTACAATTACGGCAACAGCTCCGAGCAAAACATTTAATCTGGCTGGATTTCAGACAACTCTGGCTTAGTGTCGATGAGCTGGAGGACAGGATTGTGAATAAGGCAGGCCTGTGGCTTGACAGAGGAAGGATATTCGGAAAAGGAGGGGAAGGGTTTGAACGAATAAATGCCGCCTGCCCGAAAAGTGTGCTGAAAGAAGCATTAAACCGAATAAAAACAGGTATCTCGAATGACGGTTAATCATTCGGATACCTGTGTTTCAATCATAAAATATTAAGATGCCGTAGCCGCGGGAATGGCATAGGTTTCATAGACTGAAGTTGGTGGTTCGAGTCCGCCCGGTATCGTTATCTGTTCAGAATCAGATATAAAAGTCTGTACAGTTCTTTGGCATCGTCAGCGGAAAGCCGGATACACTGCCCGATTTCCATCGGAATGTTTGCGGCTTTCTTTTTTAATTCCGCGCCTTCTTTGGTTAATTCCACTACCAGAACGCGCTCGTCTTCCTCGCTTCGGCTTCTGGTAATGAATCCCTGTTTTTCCAACGTTTTTAAAAGCGGAGTCAGAGTGCCGCTGTCCAAGAAAAGCCGGTTGCCGAGGGCTTTTACACTGATGCGCTTTTCTTCCCAGAGCACCATCATGGTGATGTACTGGGTATAGGTGAGCCCGATCCGGGAGAGAGGCTCATGATAGAGTTTTATAATCTCCCGGGAGGCTGCATATAGAGGAAAGCACAATTGATTGTCAAGTTTTAAAGCATCATCCGGATTCATGGTTTATTCTCCCAGTTCGGCCAAAACGGTTTTGGCAAAATCACGCGCCGCATCAAGATCTTTCTCATTCGGGTGTTTCGCATTCATAAAGCCGAATTTTCCGGTGCATTTGAAGCCGTGCGGATAGAATTTTACATTGCATTTTTCGGCGGTTTCTTTCACAAACTTTGCGGTGGATTTACCGGAAGCCGAAGTGGAAAACGAAACAATCTGTCCGATGAAAGAAGCATTATCCTGGATGAATTTTTCTACGGAAGGGTCATAGGTAAATGCATAGAGGGAGCTTCCGAGGAAGAGTATGTCTGCCTTTTCGGTCATTCCTTTCGAAATGTCAAACGCTTCGACTCCGAGAACTTCCGCGATGGCGTCTGCTACTTTTTTGGTATTGCCGGATCTGGTGTAATAAGCAACTGCATATTTCATAATCGGTTCTCCTTTATGAGTCTGATTTACAGAAGGGATGCCACGAGTTCGTCAAGCTCATCCATGGAACGGGTAGGCTCAAAACGTGCTACGATATTTCCTTCACGGTCTACTACGAATTTGGTAAAGTTCCATTTGATGTTTCCGTTGTTCTTATAGTCCTTATCCTGAGACTTGGCAACGCCGTTCATCATAAGTGCCTTCGGTCCTTTGCCGAATCCTTCGAATTTCGTGTTTTCGGTAATGTATTTCCAGAGCGGAAGTGCATTTTCTCCGTTTACGTCTACCTTTGCGAACTGAGGGAAGGTAATTCCGAAACGTCCCTTGCAGAAGGTGTGAATCTCTTCATCGGTTCCGGGAGCCTGATTTGCGAACTGGTTGCAGGGGAAATCCAGAATCTCGAGACCTTTTTCGTTGTATTTCTCGTAGATTTTCTGTAAGTCTTCGTACTGCGGGGTGAAACCGCATCCGGTAGCGGTATTGACAATAATCAGAACCTTGTCTTTGTAATCCGACATGGAAATTTCTTCGCCTTTTCTGGTCAGGAAAGTGTAATCATATATGCTCATTTGTATGTCCTCCTTTTGATGTGATACAAATCCATATATTCGATTGGATACAATTTAATTATACACAATCAAAAATAAAGTGCAAGTTGTTTTTTTAAAAACAGCAATTTATTTACATTTGTGTTGGAGGGTAGTAATATTCCGTTTAGAAAACGGGTATTCCAGAAGGAAACAAACGGAGATTTTGTAAAATGGACAGAAAGAATAAAAACGCGCCGGGCATTGTTTTAATCGTCGTGGCTGCTGTTTTCTGGGGAACCATGGGCATTTTTGTCAGGAAGCTCAGTGAATACGGCTTCGGTTCCATTCAGATTGTTACCATTCGTCTGACGCTGGCAGCGCTTGTTTTCTCTGTGATTTTACTGATAAAAGACCGGTCCGGGTTTAAGATTTCACCAAAGGACATTCCGCTCTTTCTCGGACTGGGATTCGGCAGTATTCTGTTTTTTACGGTTTGCTATTTTTCGGCCATTAATATGATGTCGCTTTCAACCGCGGCGATTTTACTTTATACATCACCCATATGGATTATGCTGATGTCCGTTATTCTTTTTCATGAAAAACTAAACGGAAGAAAAATCGCGGCGCTGATTCTTGCATTTGCCGGATGCGTACTGGTTTCCGGGATTTCCGGAAACGGAATTACCTTAACGGGACTGCTTGTGGGACTCGGTTCCGGCTTCGGATACGGACTGTACAGTATCTTAGGAACGATTGCACTTCGGCGCTATTCTCCGTTTACCGTGACGACGTATACGTTTTTGTTTGCGTCGGCGGGGGCGTGGATCATCTGTCGTCCTGCGGATATGATTTCGAAATTCTTTGCGGCGGAACACCCGTTAACCCTGATACCGATTTGCATTCTGACTGCGTTTATTACCGCAGTTATTCCGTTTCTGACCTATACGCTCGGACTGAAAAGTGTGGAAGCGAGCAAAGCGGGTATTATTGCAACGATTGAGCCGTTAGTGGCAACATTAATCGGAATTGTTGTTTTCTCGGAACCGTTAACGGTAATGTCGGGATGCGGAATCGTTTTGATTTTATCAGCGGTAATTCTTTTGAATTTAAAACAAAAGAAAAAGGAGGGGAAATCATGAGCGAAAAAGAAACGATGCTTTCCGGACAGCTGTATGATCCGAATGACGAGGAACTTATCCGGTTAAGGCAAAAGGCGCACAGGCTGTGTCTGGAATATAACGAAACACCGGAGACGGACGGTGAAAAAAGATTTCGTATCATACATGAACTGATTCCGGATCAGGGGGAAGACGTAAACCTTCAGGGCCCCATACAAATCGACTACGGCTGTTTTACAAGTATCGGAGACCGATCCTATGCAAACTTCAATCTTGTGATTCTGGATACTTGTCCCGTGACAATCGGAAACGATGTTTTCATGGGACCGAACGTTTCGATTCTGACTCCGCTTCATCCGCTTCAATGGAAGGAAAGAAATGCATACAGAAGGGAAGACGGAGTATTAACGGACCGCGAATACGGAAAACCGATTACGATTGAAGACAACTGCTGGCTCGGAGGAAATGTAACGATTTGCGGTGGTGTTACCGTAGGACACGGCAGTGTCATCGGGGCCGGAAGCGTTGTTACAAGGGATATTCCGCCAAACTCACTGGCGTTCGGGAATCCCTGCAGGGTAGTGAGAAAAATAGACAACGACTGACGGTGAAATTTAAAATTTGCAAAAAGTTGTTGACAGAAAAAAACGATGGGTGTATTTTAATTCGTGTAAAGGCAATGGCGTCTTTGAGAATCTTCTCGAAGGCGCTTTTTCATTTTCGGAAAAGCATCTGAAAGATCCGGAACTTTCAGGTGAAAAGCCTTACAACTGAATAAAAAAATTCATGACAACGGCGTCATTCCAGAAACAGAACTGGGATGGCGCTATTCTTTTGAAAGGAGAACCGTTATGGAAAACGTAAAAGAGTATTTCGGATGTAATGTATTTGATGACAGAGAGATGAAGGCCAATTTACCGGCAAAGGTATACCAGTCTCTTAAGAAAACCATAGATGAAGGAGCAACACTTGATGTCAGCGTCGCCAATATCGTGGCTGAGGCCATGAAGGAATGGGCTCTCAAAAAAGGAGCCACCCATTATACACACTGGTTTCAGCCTCTTACGGGTATTACCGCAGAGAAACATGATTCTTTCATTACTCCTTCTCCGGACGGCGGAGTGATTATGGAGTTTTCCGGAAAGGAATTAATCAAAGGGGAACCCGATGCATCTTCTTTCCCTTCCGGCGGAATCCGGGCAACCTTTGAAGCAAGAGGATACACAACCTGGGATCCTACTTCCTACGCATTCATCAAAGGCAAAACGCTTTGCATTCCTACCGCGTTTTGCGCATACGGCGGACAGGCACTGGATAAAAAAACTCCGCTTCTTCGTTCCATGGAAGCACTGAATGAACAGGCACTTCGAATTTTAAGATTATTCGGAAACGATACGGCGAAGAGAGTTACCTCATCCGTAGGTCCCGAGCAGGAGTACTTCTTAGTGCCGAAGGAAATGTTCGATCAAAGACTGGACCTTCGATTAACCGGAAGAACGCTGTTTGGAACCAAGCCTCCCAAGGGACAGGAGATGGACGATCATTACTTCGGTATCATCAAGCCCCGTGTACAGGCATACATGGAAGAACTGAATGAAGAACTTTGGAAACTCGGAATTCTTGCCAAAACGGAACATAACGAAGTGGCTCCTTCGCAGCACGAGCTGGCACCGATTTATACGACTACAAATGTAGGTACGGATCATAACCAGTTAACAATGGAAATCATGCAAAAGCTTGCACCGAAGCACGGACTGGTTTGTCTTCTTCATGAGAAGCCTTTTGCGGGAGTTAACGGAAGCGGTAAGCATAACAACTGGTCTATCGCAACGGACGAAGGACAAAACCTCTTATCCCCCGGTGCTACTCCTTATGAAAACGCACAATTCTTATTATTCCTTTGTGCGGTAATCAAAGCGGTGGATGATTATCAGGATTTGTTGAGACTTTCCGTGGCAACCGCCGGAAACGACCACAGACTCGGCGCCAACGAGGCACCTCCGGCAGTGATTTCAATGTTCCTCGGAGATGAACTCCAGGCAGTTCTCGATGCGATTGAAACCGATACGCCTTATGCCGGAACGGAAAAGAAGCAAATGAAACTCGGCGTATCCACGCTTCCGATTTTCAACCGTGATACGACGGACCGTAACCGTACTTCACCGTTTGCATTTACCGGTAATAAATTCGAATTCCGTATGCTTGGTTCTTCCAACAGCATTGCATGTGCAAATATTATGCTGAACTCCGCAGTTGCCGAATCCCTAAAGATTTACGCAGACCGTCTGGAAGGTGCGGAAGATTTCGAAACCAAGCTTCATGAAATGATTAAGAAGACCATTAAAGATCATAAGCGGATTATCTTTAACGGCAACGGATATGATGACAAGTGGATTGAGGAAGCAACAACGGTAAGAGGACTTTCCAACTACAAGACCACGGCAGATGCAATGCCTCATCTTTTGGATGAAAAGAACGTGAAGATGCTTACTTCCCACAAGGTATTCACGGTAGAAGAATTACAGTCCAGAACGGAGATTATGCTTGAGAATTACTGCAAGTCCGTCGGAATTGAAGCCAATACGATGGTTCAAATGGCAAAGACCGAGATTATTCCGGCGATTGAGAAGTACGCACAGTATGTAGCGAAGGGTGCACTTACCAAGAAGCAGCTGAATTCCTCCATAGCATGCGGATATGAAAACAGTCTGGTATCCAGACTTTCCGAATTATCCGATACCGCATATACGAAGGTGGGAGAGCTCGAAGAAGCCGTATCTAAGCTTTCCGAAGCAAAAGATATTTTTGAAGAATCCGCGATGATTCGCGACAATGTGCTTGTAAAAATGAGCGAACTCAGAGCAGCATGTGATGAAGCCGAGACGCTTACAGCAAAGAGTTACTGGCCGTTCCCGACCTATTCCGATTTGTTATTCGGAGTGTAAATAAAAGGGGTTGGTGCATCGGACTGGTAACCGGAGGGTTATAAAAAAACCAAAGGAGATGAACAGTTATGGATGCAACAGCAATCAAAGCTTTAATAGATGAAAACGTTTTTGCCATATGGTTTTTGGCAGGCGCAGCACTGGTATTCTGGATGCAGGCAGGATTTGCCATGGTAGAAGCAGGATTTACCAGAGCAAAGAATACAGGAAACATCATCATGAAGAACCTGATGGATTTCTGTATCGGAACCGTAGTATTTATCCTGATCGGATTTTCCCTTCTGATGGGCGAAGATGTGGCAGGTCTTATCGGAAAACCTGGTTTTGACCTGTTCACCGCTTATGAAGGATTCGATTTTTCAAGTTTTGTATTTAACTTAGTATTCTGCGCAACCACCGCAACCATCGTATCCGGTGCGATGGCGGAGCGTACCAAATTCTTATCGTACTGTATTTATTCCGCAGTGATTTCGGCTTTGATCTATCCGATTGAAGCACACTGGATTTGGGGCGGCGGATGGCTTTCACAGATTGGCTTCCACGATTTCGCAGGCTCCTGCGCAATCCACATGGTTGGCGGCATTTCCGCACTCATCGGTGCCAAAATTTTAGGCCCCAGAATCGGTAAGTTTGTAAAGGATGAAAAAGGGAAGATTACCAAAGTAAACGCTTTCCCCGGCCATAACATTGCGATTGGCGCACTCGGTGTATTTATCCTCTGGGTAGGCTGGTACGGATTCAACGGTGCGGCAGCTACGAGCAAGGAACAGTTGGCGTCCATTTTCCTTACCACGACCATTGCGCCCTCCATCGCAACGGTGGTTACCATGATCTTTACCTGGATTAAGTATAAAAAACCCGATGTTTCGATGTGCTTAAACGCATCCCTTGCAGGTCTGGTAGGTGTTACGGCAGGATGTGACGTAGTCGATGCGGCAGGCGCCATCGCCATCGGTGCCGTATCCGGACTTTTGGTAGTCTTCGGTGTATGGTTCTTAGATTATGTTTTGCATATTGACGATCCCGTCGGTGCAGTTGCGGTTCATTGCTTAAACGGTATCTGGGGTACTATCGCAGTCGGATTGTTTGCAACATCAACCGCTCCGGGTTATTCCATTGCGGATGCGGCCGGCAACACGCTGGAAGGTGTATTTTACGGCGGCGGCTTTAAATTACTCGGAATACAGTTAACCGGCTTCGCCGCGGTAGCATGCTGGACTGCAGTAACGATCACGATTGCATTTTTCATCATCAAAGGAATTGTCGGTCTTCGTGTGACGAGAGAAGAAGAAATAACCGGTCTGGATGCAACTGAGCATGGACTGCCTTCCGCGTATGCCGGATTTGCAATGTTACCGGAAGATGTTACGGAAGGCGGAGCAGAGGAAGAAACAGTGGTTATCGGAAAGACGCCTGTGGAAGCAGCGGTTGTGGTAGCGGGAGAAGTCCCGGCAACGGAAGCAATTTTGGTAGACGGAGATGTTCCGGCAGCGGAAGCGATTCCCGTAAAGAAGATGCCGACATTCGCAAGCGACGGACACAAGTATACCAAGGTGGAGATTATCTGCAAGGAAGCAAAATTCGAGAAATTAAAGAATGCCATGATGAAACTCGGTATTACCGGTATGACTGTATCCCATGTCCTCGGATGCGGGGCACAGAAAGGGAAACCGGAATACTACAGAGGTGTTCAGATCGAGGCAAATCTTCTTCCGAAGATTCAGGTGGATATCGTTGTCAGCAAGGTACCGGTGCGTGACGTTATCGAAACGGCAAAGAAAGTCCTTTATACGGGGCATATCGGCGATGGAAAGATTTTTGTATACGATGTTGAGAACGTAGTTAAGGTTCGTACCGGTGAAGAGGGATTTGATGCACTCCAGGATGTGGAGTAACTTCGGGATACAAATCGAATCTGCGAACAGAATGAAATATGAATAAGAAGTGGTATACGCTTCCGGCTCATTTGCCGGAGGCGTTGCCCCGTTTTAAGGCAGAACGGATCTGTCTGAATACAGGAAAACGAGGAAAAGAAAATGTGCTCTATTATGTGCTACTGCAAAGCAGGTGCAGATATTGAAAAATTCAGGGAAGGATTTAAAGAAACGGTATCCCGTGGTCCGGATGACAGCAGAATCATCGAACTGCCGGACGGAATTATGGGATTTCACCGCCTTGCCATTATGGGTTTGCACCCGGAAGGAATGCAGCCGTTCGAATATGAGGGAGACTATGTCATCTGCAACGGTGAGATTTACGGTTTTGACACAATCAAGAAACATCTGATTGCGGACGGATATACCTTCCAAAGTGATTCGGACTGCGAGATACTCCTTCCGATGTATAAAGACTACGGCGTTTCGATGTTTGAAATGCTGGATGCGGAATATGCCTGCGTCATTTACGACGGAGATACACATGAGTTTATAGCGGCCCGTGATCCGATCGGTATCCGACCGCTGTATTACGGTTATGATTCGGACGGTGCCATTGTGTTTGCGTCCGAACCGAAGAACCTGGTAAGCATCTGCGATAAAATTATGCCCTTCCCTCCGGGACATTATTATATGGGCGGTGAATTTATCTGTTATACCGATATCACGAAAGTGGAACATGTTTCCGAAGATGATCTGGAAAGTGCATGTTCCAAAATAAAGGACCTGCTGGTTAAGGGAGTGGAGAAGAGACTGGTTGCGGATGCGAAAGTCGGATTTCTGCTTTCCGGCGGTCTGGATTCTTCTTTGGTGTGTGCAATTGCCGCGAAGAAAAGCGATGTGCCGATTAAGACTTTTGCCATCGGCATGACGGAAGATGCCATTGATTTAAAATATGCAAAACAGGTTGCCGACTACATAGGAAGCGATCATACCGAGATTTATATGACTCCGGATGAGGTGATTTCCTCTCTTCGCTCCGTCATCAAGCTTCTCGGGACCTTCGATATTACAACAATTCGGGCCAGCATGGGCATGTATCTTTTATGCAAAGGAATTCATGAAAAGACCGATATCCGTGTTCTTTTAACCGGCGAGATTTCGGACGAACTGTTCGGATACAAATATACCGATTTTGCTCCCGATGCCGCGGCTTTTCAGGAAGAATCCGTAAAGAGGGTGCATGAACTGCATATGTATGATGTGCTTCGTGCGGACCGCTGCATTTCCGTAAATTCGCTTGAGGCACGCGTTCCGTTCGGTGATCTGGCATTTGTGGAATATGTCATGAGCATTAATCCGGAGTTAAAACTAAACAAGTACGGCAAGGGAAAATATCTGCTTCGCCACGCGTTTGAAGAAGGAGGATATCTGCCGGAAAGTATTCTCTGGAGAGAGAAGGCGGCATTCTCCGATGCGGTAGGACACTCTATGGTGGATTATCTAAAAGAATATGCACAGAGTAAATACGGCGATGACTGGCAGAAAATTGCGGCGCAGTATAAGCATGCGACACCGTTTACGAAAGAGTCGCTTTTGTACCGTCAGATTTTTGAAGAGTATTATCCGGGACAGGCTGAGATGATAGCCGATTTCTGGATGCCAAACAAATCCTGGGAAGGATGCAATGTAAACGATCCTTCCGCAAGAGTGCTTTCCAACTACGGAGATTCCGGAATTTAACAGACCGTACAGTTCGGCAGGGGAGAAATCCTCTGCCATTTTTTGAATATGCCGGAGATTATAAGAAAGAACTTGAAAACATCATGGTTTTTATATATTATGTTCGAGGTTGGTGATGTTACAGGGAGAAAAAATATGATTTGGCAGTTAATTGTAATTCCGTTTCTCGGAACAACTCTGGGATCGGCATGTGTATTCTTTTTAAAAAAAGATCTGGGACAGAAAACACAGCGTGCACTTGCGGGCTTTGCCGCGGGCGTTATGGTGGCGGCATCCTTCTTCAGTCTGATTCTTCCGGCATTGGAACAGGCTTCCGATATGGGCAAATTAAGGCTGGTTCCGGTATCCGTCGGTTTTGCATTCGGTATGTTTTTCCTGCTTGTGCTGGATTTGATTATTCCGCACATTCATACCAATAAAAGCGAGGAAGGACCGAGAAGCGGCCTGAAGCGAACCACCAAACTGATTCTTGCAGTCACGCTTCACAATATTCCCGAAGGAATGGCGCTCGGTATCGTGTGCGTCGGATGGTTATCGGGAAATGAGAAAATTTCCTTCATGGGAGCACTTGCTCTGGCACTCGGTATCGCCATTCAGAACTTCCCGGAAGGAGCAACCGTTTCTATGCCGCTTTTGGCAGAGGGAATGCCGAAAGGGAAAACCTTTGTTTACGGAATGCTTTCCGGTATCGTGGAACCGATCGGAGCGCTGCTTGTGATTGCCGCTTCGAGTATTTTGATTCCGACCATGCCGTTTCTGTTAAGCTTTGCGGCCGGTGCCATGTTTTATGTGGTTGTCGAGGAACTGATTCCGGAAATGGCGGAAGGAGACCATTCCAACATCGGAACGATTTGTTTCGCGGCAGGCTTCCTTTTGATGATGGCACTGGACATCGGACTGGGCTAATTATGAATTGACAAGCATCCGATAACGGAGTAGAATATCTGTGTGTAAGACAAAGGCGTCTTTAGTGGGCAAAGTGCCCGCTAAAGGCGCTTTTTCTGTTGTTTCGGAGTAATGCAAAGAGGGGTTATTCGTTAAGGAGGAAAAAGCATGACCAAGTACATTTTTGTTACCGGCGGTGTTGTTTCAGGTCTCGGAAAAGGTATCACGGCAGCATCTCTGGGCCGTCTGCTGAAAGCAAGAGGATTGAAGGTTGCAGCACAAAAACTGGATCCGTATATTAACGTGGATCCCGGTACCATGTCTCCTTTCCAGCATGGCGAAGTATATGTAACGGAAGACGGTGCGGAAACGGATTTGGACCTTGGTCATTACGAGCGGTTTATCGATGAGGATTTAAACAAGTATTCCAACCTTACCACGGGAAAGGTGTACTGGAATGTTTTAAACAAGGAAAGAAGGGGGGAATACCTAGGATCCACCGTTCAGGTCATTCCCCATATCACAAACGAAATCAAGGAATTCGTATATCGAGTCGGAAAGAAAACGGAAGCGGATGTTGTCATAACCGAAATCGGCGGAACCATCGGTGATATTGAATCCCAGCCTTTCATTGAGGCGGTACGTCAGATTTCTCTGGAGGTGGGCCGTGAGAACAGCCTTTTCATCCATGTAACACTGGTGCCGTTCCTTCACGGATCGGATGAGCATAAATCCAAACCGACCCAGCATTCCGTAAAAGAACTTCAGGGGATGGGAATCAACCCGAACATTATTGTGCTTCGCTGTGATGAACCGCTTGAGGAATCCATTTTTAAAAAGATTTCTCTTTTCTGCAATGTAAAAGAGGACTGCGTTATCGAGAATATTACCCTTCCAGTTCTTTACGAAGCCCCGCTGATGCTTGAAAAATCAAACTTCTCCTCGGTGGTTTTAAGAGAACTCGGAATTAAGGCGCTGAATCCGGATCTGAAAGAATGGACGGAGATGGTTGAGCGGATTAAAAACAGCTCGAAGAATGTCCGCATCGGTCTGGTCGGCAAATACGTGGAACTTCATGATGCATATCTTTCCGTGGCCGAGGCACTGCGCCATGCCGGTTATTCGCAGGATGCGCACGTAGACATCGAGTGGATTGATTCGGAGCTGTTAAGGGAATCCAATGTGGATGAGAAACTCTCCGGACTGGACGGAATCATTGTTCCGGGCGGATTCGGAAGCAGAGGAATCGAAGGGATGATTCTTTCCGTAAAATACGCAAGGGAACACAACCTTCCCTATTTCGGCATCTGTCTGGGAATGCAGATTGCGGTAATCGAATATGCAAGAAACGTTGCGGGAATTCCCGATGCAAACTCCGGTGAATTTGATGAATTATGTGCTCATAAGGTAATCGATTTTATGCCCGGGCAGAGTGATGACATCGATAAGGGCGGAACACTGAGACTTGGCGCATATCCCTGCGTCATTACACCGGACACGGTGATGAGCCGTTGCTACGGCAGGGAAAGAATAAGCGAGCGTCATCGTCATCGTTATGAATTCAATAATGAGTATCGTGAAACATTAAGCAAAGCGGGACTTACCTTAAGCGGTCAGTCTCCGGACGGACTGTTGATTGAAACCGTGGAATTAAGCGAAAGACCGTTTTATGTCGGTGTCCAGTATCATCCGGAATTCAAGTCCAGACCGAATAAACCTCATCCGCTGTTTAACGGCTTCATCAAAGCGGCAGTAGAACATGCCGAGGGGAAAAAAGGAGAAAGTATAAGATGGGCATCCAAGAAGAATGCGGTGTATTTGGAATCATATCAAACAGTACTACAGATGTAGGGCAAATGGTCTACTATGGTTTGTACGCGCTTCAGCACCGCGGACAGGAAGGATGCGGAATCGTCGTCAATCACGACGGACTGTTTACTTCGCATAAAGATCTCGGACTGGTAAGCGAAGTATTTACCAGAGAGAATTTAAAGAAACTTCCACAGGGCGAAATGGCGGTCGGACATGTACGTTACGGAACCACGGGAGGAAACAACCGAAGTAACTGTCAGCCCATTGAAGTAAATCATCAAAAAGGAAGAATGGCTCTGGCGCACAACGGAAATCTTTCCAATGCGACAACCCTCCGGGACGAGCTGGAACTCTCCGGCGCGATTTTTCATACCACTTCGGATACGGAGACCATTGCTTATATTATTACCAAGGAACGTTTAAAAACACCGTCCATCGAAGAAGCGGTTTTAGCTTCCATGGATACTCTGGACGGAGCATATTCTCTTGTTGTCATGTCACCGCAGAAATTAATCTGTGCAAGAGATCCTTACGGATTCCGCCCTTTGTGCTATGGGATTACAAAGGACGGATCCTTTGTTGTGGCTTCGGAAAGCTGTGCGATTCGAGCGGTAGGCGGCGAAGTGATTCGTGATGTGGAACCCGGAGAGGTTCTGGTATTCACCAATTCCGAAAGCGAAAAGGAGAAAACCGGGAACAGCGGGGCGAAGATTATGGTCACCTCGATTAAGAAAAACTGTAGGAGAAAGGACCGGAAAACCTGTATTTTCGAATACATTTATTTTGCAAGACCGGACTCCGTAATCGACGGAATTTCGGTTCATTCCGCGAGAGTAAGAGCGGGACGTGAGCTTGCCAAAAAGCATCCGGTCGAGGCAGATATGATAATCGGGGTTCCGGATTCCGGCCTGGACGCGGCCATCGGTTACAGCCTTCAGTCCGGCATTCCCTATCGTATCGGATTGATTAAGAACAAATACATCGGAAGAACTTTTATTGCTCCCGATCACAGGATGGATCAGGTGCGAATCAAACTTTCCGCAATCGAAGACGTTATTCGAGGAAAAAGAATTGTATTGATTGATGATTCCATCGTCCGCGGAACAACGAGCAAACGTCTGGTTGACCTGGTACGTGAGGCGGGAGCAAAAGAAGTGCACATGAGAATCTCTTCCCCTCCGTTTCTTCATCCGTGTTATTACGGAACCGACATCGATTCCGAAGAACATCTGATTGCCTGCAAACACAGCATCCCAGAGATAGCGAAAATCATCGGGGCGGATTCGCTCGGATACCTTCCGATAGAGAGTCTTGGATGCCTTTTGGAAGAAGGGGAAGTGGAAATCAGCGGATACTGCGACGCCTGCTTCGGAGGAGATTATCCCACCGAAATACCTGCGGATACCCGAAAGGATAAATTTGAACTGCCGCTCTCCGGCAAATGTGAAACATGAGGTAACTACATGAAATACACGAAGAAATTAATTCTGGAAAACGGAGATGAATTCTACGGTTTTGGCTTCGGTGCAAATACCGTTAAAGTCTGTGAAATCGTATTCAACACTTCCATGGTCGGTTATCAGGAAATCATTTCCGATCCGTCATACACCTATCAGGCGGTCGTCATGACTTATCCATTAATCGGAAATTACGGCATGGCATCGGATGATTACGAAACGGATATTCCGACTATCGGAGCGCTGATTGTAAGGGAGTATAACGATGAGCCTTCCAGTTTCAGAAGCAGCAGAACGCTCGATGATGTCATGAAAGAATATAACATCCCCGGAATTGAGGGCGTGGACACCAGAAAACTGAATCGTCTGATTCGCGATCTGGGTTCCATGAAGGTACTGATTACCGATGCAAGGACTCCACTGGATGAAGGGCTTGAGATTATAAAATCCACTCCCGTTCCAAACGATGCGGTAAGCAGAGTAAGCAGTAAGAGAATCAAACTGTATCCGAAGAATAAGGATGTAAAGTTTGACGAAGAATTTCATGTGGTCGCCGTTGACTGCGGCATGAAGCAGAATATTGTCCGTTCCATGAATGCACGCGGAATCAACGTAATCGTGGTCCCGTGGGATACGGATTATGAAACCATCCTTTCCCTGAATCCGGACGGAGTATTCTTATCGAACGGACCGGGGGATCCGGAAGATGTTCCGAAGGTGATTGAAACCGTACGGAATTTGATCGGCAAAACCCCGATATTCGGAATCTGTCTGGGGCACCAGATATTAAGCCTTGCATACGGTGCAAAAACCTATAAGTTAAAATTCGGTCACCGCGGCGGAAACCATCCGGTAAAGAATCAAAAAACTGACAGAATCGAAATTACTTCGCAGAACCATTCCTATGCGGTTTTGGATGAAAGCATAAAAGATACACCCCTTTGTATCACACATGTAAATCTCCTGGACGGAACCGTGGAAGGCGTGGAATGTAAAAAAGATTCGGCATTCAGCGTCCAGTATCATCCGGAAAGCGCCCCGGGACCGCAGGACAGCGCCTATCTGTTTGATGATTTTATCGCAAACATGAAATCCTTTCGCAGCAGGAATACATAAGTGAATCAAGAGTACAAAAGCGAATTAAGAGTACAAAGAAAGGCAGAAAAATGCCAAAAAGAACAGACATTAAAAAAATACTTGTGATCGGTTCGGGACCGATTGTCATCGGACAGGCTGCCGAGTTTGATTATGCCGGAACGCAGGCCTGTCTGGCACTGAAGGAAGAAGGATATGAAGTTGTGCTTTGCAACTCCAATCCGGCAACCATCATGACGGATACTTCGATTGCGGATAAGGTTTACATGGAGCCTCTGACACTGGAATATATTGCAAAAATCGTCCGTTACGAAAGACCGGATGCAATTCTTCCGGGCATCGGGGGACAGACCGGACTGAACCTTGCAATGCAGCTTCAGAAAAAAGGAGTTTTAAAGGAAACCGGAACAGAACTTCTTGGAACAAAAAGCGAGAGTATTGAACGGGCGGAGGACAGGGAACTGTTTAAGGAACTCTGCGAAGAACTCGGAGAACCGGTTCTTCCCTCCGAAATTGCTGGATCCATGGAAGAAGGAAGAAAAGCCCTGGAGGACATCGGTTTTCCGGTGGTGCTTCGTCCCGCATTTACGCTCGGAGGCACCGGAGGCGGTTTTGCGGAGACGGCGGATGAGTTCGAGGAACTGATGAAGAATGCACTGTCACTTTCTCCCGTTCATCAGGTTTTAATTGAAAAGAGTATTAAGGGATTCAAGGAAATCGAATATGAAGTAATGCGCGATATGAACGATACCGCGATTACGATTTGTAATATGGAAAATCTCGATCCCGTCGGAATTCACACGGGTGATTCCATCGTAGTCTGCCCGTCTCAGACACTGACCAACAAAGAGTATCACATGCTCCGGGACAGTGCTTTGAAGATTATCCGCGCGCTGAAGATTGAAGGAGGATGCAACGTACAGTTTGCGCTCGATCCGAATTCCTTCCGTTATTACTTAATTGAGGTAAACCCCAGAGTTTCGAGATCATCCGCGCTTGCGTCCAAGGCGAGCGGATATCCGATTGCGAGGGTGTCCGCAAAAATCGGTGTCGGAATGACCCTTGATGAAATTCCCATTGCAAATACCCCGGCTTCCTTTGAACCGGCACTGGATTACGTGGTGACCAAAATGCCGCGTTTCCCGTTTGATAAATTTACGGATGCGAACAATTCCCTGTCCACTCAGATGAAGGCTACCGGTGAGGTAATGAGCATCGGACGGACCTTTGAGGAAAGTCTTTTAAAGGGAATCCGTTCATTGGAAATCGGTTTGTATCACCTTCATAATAAAAAGTTCGACAAGTGTAGTACAAATGAACTGCTTTCCTATATTCACATCGGAACGGATGACAGAATCTATGCAATCGGAGAACTGCTCCGGCGCGGGACTGAGGTGGATGAAATATTCGAACGAACCGCAATCGACCGTTTCTTTTTACGCAAATTAAAAAAGATTGTGGAAATGGAAGAAGAACTGAAGTCGTACGAAGTGACAGGAAGAGAGAAAACTTCGGAAACAGCGGAACTGTTGTACCGTGCAAAGCGAATGGGATTTGCAGACAGGGAAATTGCAAAAGTCTGGAACAAAAAGGAAACGGAAATATACGAGCTTTGCAGAACCTTAAAGGTTACACCGGTATATAAAATGATCGATACCTGCGCTTCCGAGTTTGAAAGCTATATTCCCTACTTTTTTTCCACATACGAAGAGGAGAACGAATCCGTCGTATCGGATAAAAAGAAAGTGGTCGTTCTTGGTTCCGGTCCGATTCGTATCGGGCAGGGCGTCGAATTCGATTATTCTACCGTACACGCCGTAAAGACAATCAAAGCGGCCGGTTATGAGGCAATCATCATCAACAACAATCCGGAAACGGTTTCCACGGATTATACATGTTCCGATAAGCTTTATTTTGAACCGTTATGCGTCGAGGATGTCATGCATGTGATTGACCTTGAAAAACCGATGGGAGTTATTGCCACACTCGGCGGACAGACGGCAATCAATCTGGCGGAACTCCTGAAAGGACGCGGAGTCAGGATTATCGGAACAGATTGCGATGCCATTGAGAAAGCGGAAAACAGAGACGCATTCGAACATTTGCTTCTGGAATTGAATATTCCACAGCCGAAGGGCCGCGCTGTGACAAGCGTGGAAGAAGGAGTGAAGGCTGCCGAAGAAATCGGATATCCGGTACTGGTTCGTCCTTCCTTTGTTCTGGGCGGACGAGCCATGCAGATTGTCGCAAAAGAAGAAGCGCTTCTGGAATATTTAAAAACAGCAGTGGAAATCGATGCGGACAAACCGGTTCTCGTGGATAAGTACATTCGGGGAAAAGAAGTCGAAGTCGATGCGGTTTGTGACGGAAAGGATGTTTTCGTTCCGGGAATCATGGAACTCGTGGAACGTACCGGTGTGCATTCCGGCGATTCCATCAGTGTGTATCCTTCTTACTCTCTTTCCGAAAAAGTGAAAACAACCATCCTCGACTATACAAAAAAACTCGGTCTCGGAATCGGTATCATCGGTCTTTTCAATATTCAGTTCATAGTGGATAAGGATGAAAATGTTTTTATTATCGAAGTGAATCCGAGATCTTCAAGAACCGTGCCGTTCTTATCGAAGGCAACCGGATTCTCTCTCGCGGATATTGCAACCTTAACCAACCTGGGAGTTTCGTTAAAGGAACAGGGAGTTTTGGATGCCTGCAAAGGATCTTTCCCTGAACAGACCGGCGGTAAGGACTGTGCATATTATCCGAAAGAGAAGGAAAGATACTATGTGAAAGTACCGGCATTTTCATTCTCGAAGCTGCGCGGTATGGACGCATATCTTTCTCCGGAAATGAAGTCCACGGGGGAAGCAATCGGCTACGATAAGAAACTTCACAGAGCGGTTTACAAAGCAATGATCGCATCGGGGCTGAAACTGAAGAATTACGGAACGCTTGCGGTCAGCGTGGCGGACGAAGACAAGGAGGAAACACTTCCTCTTGTAAGAAGATTCTACAATATGGGATTTAATATCGAGGCTACCACGGTTACCGGTGAATTCTTAAAAGAGCACGGAATCAAAACCAGAGTCCGTCATAAACCGAGTGAGAATTCCGAGGAATTTTTAGACGACTTAAAGGCCGGATATGTCAGTTATGTAATTAACACCAGAGCGATTCTTTCGGGCAAACATTACGGAGACGGTGTTGCAATCCGTACCGCGGCGGCACAGAACAACGTTACCATGCTGACATCACTTGATACGGTACGTATGCTGCTTGATGTACTCGAAGAAGTGACCATGGGTATTTCCACCATAGATGCTGAGTAAGTAGGAAGGTGATTCATATGAAGTTTACAAAAATGCAGGGACTCGGGAATGATTATCTGTACTTCTTTGACGAGGTCCCGGAAAATGTCAGGGAACTTGCCGTGCGTCTTTCCGACAGACATTTCGGGCCGGGAAGCGACGGGCTGATTTATATCTGTCATTCGGATGTGGCGGACTATAAAATGCGAATATTCAATGCGGACGGCTCCGAAGCCATGATGTGCGGCAACGGAATCCGCTGTGTCGGAAAATATGTTTATGACAAAGGATATACGAATAAAACCGAATTGAAAATCGAAACCATGTCCGGAATTAAGACGCTTTATTTATACGTGGACGAAGAAAACGAAAACAGATCCGTAAAGAGCGTGACCGTAGATATGGATAATTCTACATACGAAGAGGAGAGAACAATTCATGTAAAGGTCGGTGAAAACACGGAGATTGTCCGGCTTCTTCCGGTCAGTATGGGAAACCCGCATGCGGTGATTTTTACCGATGATGCCGAAAATGCACCGCTTACGACACTGGGTGCAGCAATTGAGAAACATGACGCTTTCCCGGGAGGGGTGAATGTGGAATTCGTACAGGTACTTTCCGAAACCGAACTTCGCATGCGTGTCTGGGAACGCGGCAGCGGGATTACCATGGCCTGCGGAACCGGAACCTGTGCATCCGTCATGGCGGCAGTTGCGAAAGGGTACTGTAAGTATAATACGCCGGTAACGGTTCATCTGGACGGTGGAGACCTTGTAATCGAAATTAAGGACGGCAACCGCGTTTTCATGAGCGGGCCGGCGGAATTTGTTTTTGAAGGAGAAACGGCATGATTTTGATGAATACCAATTACAACAATTTAAAAGAATCCTATTTATTTTATAACATCGCGCAGAAGACCGGAAAATATTTGGAAGAGAACCCGGGACAAAAACTTTACCGTATGGGTATTGGCGACGTTTCCCTTCCTCTTGTGGATGCGGTAATCAAAGAACTTCATGAGGCGGTTGACAATCAGGCACGGAAAGACAGTTTTCACGGTTACATGCCGGAGTGCGGAGATCCTGCACTTCGCGAAACCATCGCCAAATACTACGAAAGAAGAAATGTGAAACTTTCCTGCGAAGAAGTCTTTGTATCTTCCGGTGCATCCGATGAACTCGGCGATATTCTGGATCTTTTTTCGAAAGAGAGCACGGCCTTAATTATGGAACCGGCTTATCCGGCCTATGTGGATGCAAACATCATGGCAGGAAGGAAAATCATCCATCTTCCCTCGGGGGAGGAAAACGGTTTTCTCCCGACACCGACGGAAGAAACGGAAGCGGATTTAATCTATCTGTGTTCTCCGAATAACCCGACCGGAGCGGTTTTCAGTAAGGAACAGTTAAAAGAATGGGTGGATTATGCCAATGCCAGAGGGGCGGTTATTCTTTTCGACGCGGCATATGAAGCATTTATCGAAGAAGATCTGCCGCACAGTATTTTTGAAGTGAAAGGCGCAAGAACCTGCACCATTGAAATCTGTTCGCTGTCCAAAACGGCCGGATTTACGGGAACCAGACTCGGTTATACAATCATTCCGAAAGACCTCGAGCGCAGCGGAATGAACATCAATGCGATGTGGGTCAGAAACCGTACCACCAAGACCAACGGCGTATCCTATATTATACAGAAGGGCGGCGCCGCGGTATTTACTTCCGAAGGACAGGAACAGATTCATAAGAATATTGCCGTCTATAAAAAGAATGCCCGCGTACTGATGGAGGTTCTGGATGAACTGGGTATTACGTATTACGGCGGCAGAAATGCCCCTTATATCTGGATGAAATGCCCGGACGGCATGGGCAGCTGGGAGTTCTTTGACCTGCTTTTACACAAAATCCAGGTTGTCGGAACCCCGGGAGAAGGATTCGGAGCCTGCGGAGAAGGATATTTCCGTTTTTCAACGTTCGGAGACCCGGAAGATACCAGGGTTGCGGCGCTCAGAATCCGGGAATTGCTTGGGAAATAGAAGGCTAAAATATTTTATTTACCACGGATAAACGGTTGTGCTATAATTTTTCCGTGTTTTAGATAGAAGAAACTCCTAAAGGAGGATACGGTATGTGCGGAATAGTCGGTTATAACGGCCCTCTTCAGGCAGCTCCCATACTGCTTGACGGATTGTCAAAGTTAGAGTATCGCGGATACGATTCGGCAGGTCTTTCCGTAAGAAACGGCGATAAGGCGGCGGAAATCGTCAAGGCAAAGGGACGATTAAAGGAACTCAGCGTTAAAACAAACGCAGGCAAGGCATTAAAAGGTACCTGCGGTATCGGTCATACCCGTTGGGCAACGCACGGGGAACCTTCCGAAAAAAATGCCCATCCCCATCAGAGTGATGACGGCAACGTAATTGCCGTACATAACGGTATTATCGAAAACTACACGGAAATCAAGGACAAGCTTTTAAAGAAAGGCTATAAATTCTATTCGGACACCGATACGGAAGCCATTGTAAAGCTTGTGGATTACTATTATAAAAAATACAACATCGGTCCCGTAGACGCACTGGCGAAAACCATGGTGCGTGTACGCGGTTCTTACGCACTCTGCGTTATGTTCAAAGACTATCCGGACGAAATCTGGGTAGCAAGAAAAGATTCCCCCATGATTATCGGAACAAAGGAAAATGCCTGCTTCGTGGCAAGCGATGTTCCCGCAATTCTGAAATATACGAGAGATGTTTATTACATCGGCAATCTCGAAATGGCCTGCTTAAAGAAAGGTGAGGCGATTTTCTACAACCTCGACGGCGAGCAGATTGAAAAGAAGCTGACCACGGTGGAATGGGATACCGAGGCAGCCGAAAAAGGCGGTTTCGAACATTTTATGATGAAGGAAATCCACGAGCAGCCCAAGGCCGTTCTGGATACCATCAATGCTTATTTAAAGGAAAACGATATCGATTTTACCAATGTGGGAATTACGGACGAACAGCTGAAAAAGTTCAGCCATATTCATATCGTAGCCTGCGGAAGTGCTTACCATGTGGGTATTGTGGCGCAGTATGTGATTGAAAAGATGGCCAGAGTTCCGGTAAGAGTGGAACTTGCTTCGGAATTCCGTTACAGAACACCGATTCTTGAAAAGGATGCGCTGGTAATCGTCATCAGTCAGTCCGGTGAGACGGCGGATACCCTGGCCGCTCTCCGTGAGGCGAAGAATCTCGGTGTTTATACCCTTGCAATCGTGAATGTTGTCGGATCTTCCATCGCAAGAGAGGCAGACAGTGTCATGTATACCATGGCGGGACCCGAAATTGCGGTTGCCACCACGAAGGCATACAGTGCCCAGCTGATTGCAACGGAATTTCTGGCAATAAAACTCGGCTTTGTAAAGGGTCTGATTGAAAAAGAGGAATACGATTCGCTTCTTGCGGAAGCAAAAACTCTTCCGGATAAAATCGCCAGAGTTTTGGAAGACAAGGAAAGAATTCAGTGGTTTACCGCGAAGTTTTCCAATGCGCGGGATATCTTCTTCATCGGCCGCGGCATCGATTACGCCATCTGTCTGGAAGGCAGCCTCAAGATGAAGGAAATCAGCTATATTCATTCCGAAGCCTATGCGGCGGGAGAATTAAAACACGGCACCATTTCCTTAATCGAAGACGGCACCCTGGTAATCGGTGTGCTTACCCAGAGCGGGCTGTATGAAAAGACGATATCGAACCTCGTGGAAGTAAAAAGCCGCGGAGCCTACCTGGCAGGCGTTACATCCGCCGGTAATTACGGGGTGGAAGATACATGTGATTTTACAATCTATATTCCGAAGACAGCGGAGATTTTTGCACAGAGCCTTGCAATCATCCCTCTGCAGCTGATGGGATATTACATGTCGGTCGCAAAAGGTCTCGATGTGGATAAGCCGAGAAATCTGGCAAAGAGCGTTACGGTGGAATAATAAGTATTATTGGAGGCACAAATGGTAAAAGCAGTAGTGGGCGCCAACTGGGGCGACGAAGGAAAAGGAAAAATTACGGACATGCTGGCGGAGAAAGCGGACATTGTGGTTCGTTTTCAGGGCGGCGCAAATGCAGGACACACGATTGTAAACAAGTACGGCAAGTTTGCATTGCATACACTTCCCTCCGGAGCATTCTACAATCATATTACAAGTGTAATCGGAAACGGTGTGGCACTGAATATTCCCATTTTATTCGGGGAAATTCAGAACATTATCGAGCGTGGGGTACCCGCTCCGAAGATTATGATTTCCGACAGGGCACAGATGGTGATGCCTTATCACATCCTGTTCGACCAGTATGAAGAAGAACGTCTCGGCGGAAAATCTTTCGGCTCCACCAAGTCCGGTATTGCACCGTTTTATTCGGACAAATATGCAAAAATCGGTTTTCAGGTAAGCGAATTATTTGATGACGATCTTTTAAAAGAAAAAGTGGAACGTGTCTGCGGAATCAAGAATGTAACGCTTGAGCACTTATATCACAAACCGCTTCTTAATCCGGAAGAACTTTTAAAAACGCTTCATGAATATCGTGACATGGTAGCCCCCTATGTGGGAGATGTATCCTCTTTCTTAAACAAGGCTTTAAAGGACGGGAAAACCATTCTTCTCGAAGGTCAGCTGGGTACCTTGAAGGATCCGGATCACGGTATTTATCCCATGGTTACTTCCTCCTCCACTCTGGCAGCATACGGCGCCATCGGAGCAGGCATTCCTCCTTATGAAATCAAACAGATTATTACCGTCTGCAAAGCGTACTCTTCCGCAGTCGGAGCAGGCGCTTTCGTATCCGAAATTTTCGGAGATGAGGCGGATGAATTAAGACGCCGTGGCGGTGACGGCGGTGAGTACGGTGCAACGACGGGCCGTCCGAGAAGAATGGGATGGTTTGACTGCGTGGCAAGCAAGTACGGCTGCAGACTGCAGGGAACCACCGATGTAGCATTTACGGTACTCGATGTTCTCGGGTATTTAGACGAGATTCCCGTCTGCGTCGGCTATGAAATCAACGGTGAAGTAACGACCGAGTTCCCGGTAACGCATCAGCTTGAAAAAGCGAAACCGGTTTTAAAGAAACTTCCCGGATGGAAGTGCGATATTCGCGGAATCAAGAATTACGAAGATCTTCCGGAAGCATGCAGAAATTATGTGGAATTCATCGAAGAGCAGATCGGATATCCCATCACCATGGTTTCAAACGGTCCCGGAAGAGAAGACATTATCTACAGAGAAAGCAAATTAAGCAGGTAAGCAACTTGGGAATACCGGGTTCGGTATTCCCATAGTTTTTTATAAAAGAGGTTTGGTATGAAACAAAAAGAAATGATTATTGTTCTCGATTTCGGTGGACAGTACAACCAGCTGATTGCAAGACGCGTCAGGGAATGCAATGTATATGCGGAAGTCTGGCCGTATACGAAAAGCCTTGAGGAGATTAAGGCAGCGAATCCGAAGGGGATTATTTTTACCGGCGGACCGAACAGTGTCTATGATGAAACATCGCCGCATTATGAAAAAGCAATTTTCGAGCTCGGGATTCCCATCCTGGGAATCTGCTACGGTTCACAGCTGATTGCATGGACACTCGGCGGAGAAGTGAAAACCGCACCGGTTTCCGAATACGGACGTACGCAGGTTCTGCTCGAAGGTGTAAAGAGTACGCTCTTACGCCATGTCAGCAAAAAGACTTCCGTCTGGATGAGCCATACGGATTACATTGCAAGCGTGCCGGAAGGATTCACGGTGACTTCCCATACGAAGGACTGTCCGGTAGCTTCCATGGAAAACAGGGAACGTAAAATCTATGCCACCCAGTTCCATCCCGAGGTTATGCATACCGAGGAAGGACAGACCATGCTTCGCAATTTCGTACTGGACATCTGCGAATGCAAAGGCGACTGGAGAATGGATTCCTTTGTACAGAATAAAATTGAGGAAATCCGTGAAAAGGTCGGAGACGGTAAAGTTTTACTTGCTCTTTCCGGCGGGGTGGATTCCTCCGTTGCGGCAGTTATGCTTTCCAAGGCTGTCGGGAAACAGCTGACCTGTGTCTTCGTGGATCAGGGGCTTCTTCGCAAGGACGAAGGCGATGAAGTGGAGGCCATCTTCGGACCGCAGGGCGCTTATGATCTGAATTTTATCCGCGTTAATGCGGCGGAGAGATTTTATGAGAAATTAAAAGGTGTGGAGGAGCCGGAGCGAAAGAGGAAAATCATCGGCGAGGAATTTATCCGTGTCTTCGAAGAGGAAGCAAAGAAAATCGGTACCGTGGATTTTCTTGCACAGGGTACCATTTACCCCGATGTAATTGAATCCGGTCTCGGCAAATCCGCCGTGATAAAGTCACACCACAATGTGGGAGGACTTCCCGATTATGTTGATTTCAAGGAAATCATTGAACCGCTTCGGATGCTCTTTAAGGACGAAGTAAGGAAAGCAGGTCTGGAACTCGGCCTTCCGGAGAAACTTGTATACCGTCAGCCGTTCCCGGGTCCCGGACTCGGTGTCAGAATTGTCGGAGAAGTTACCGCCGAGAAGGTGAAGATTGTACAGGAAGCGGATGCGATTTTCCGTGAGGAGGTAGCAAATGCCACCGGAATCCGTCAGCCAAACCAGTATTTCGCAGCTCTTTCCAATATGCGCAGCGTTGGCGTCATGGGAGATTTCAGGACCTATGATTATGCGGTGGTTCTCCGTGCGGTCAATACATCCGACTTTATGACCGCGGACTGTACGGACATTCCGTTTGCGGTTTTGCAAAAAACCATGAACCGTATCATCAACGAAGTAAAGGGTGTTAACCGCGTAATGTTTGATTTGACAAGTAAGCCGCCCGGAACGATTGAGCTCGAATAATCTTAAAACGCCGGAAACGGATGTGTGAGGTAATAATATGATGAAGATGGTGCTGCTTTTAGCATGTGCAGGACATGTGCTTTGCGGGATCTGTGACTGCCTGCTTGGCTATTCTCCAAGAGGAAGGCTTGATTTAAAATCAGCCATTAAAGATCCGGAGAAAATGAGAACAACCTTTGAAGATATGCCGCTTAATTGGCCGCTTATTTCAATCCTTTTAGGAGTTTATGCCATTACGGCATTTGGATTCGGATATCTGGGTTTAAGCAGGTGGATGGAGGATTATTCTAAAACTGCATCTGTGATAATGTACATTTCAGCGGTGGTTTTTCTGATATCCATAGTTGTGCATCATATTATTTGCGGAATGGTGGAATGGTTATATGTGAGAATGGGACGAACCGATGAAGCCAGGGAAGCAGCATTGGAGTTTCAGAAAAAAACAATAGCAACCATGTTTGTGGGATATCTCGGACTGGCGGTTTTTGTCATTACGTTATTTGTGATGGTAGTGACGGGCAGAACCACTCTTCCGGTATGGGCATGCATTTTTAATACGCTGCCGTTAATGCTTTTGCTGTCGGTTACCAAATTGCCGGCAAAAGGGAATATTGCAGGAGCAATTATGTATTTGGGATTATTTGTTTTACTTTAAGAGTTAACTCTCCGTAGTGCCGTTTGGAGCATTACGGGGATTTGTTGGACATTTGTTGGACTTAAAATGATAAACTGTCTCTGTTACGATCAGGACGAAAAACAGCAGGGAAACGGCTACTAGAGAGTATTCTGATTGCCGGAGAGTATCGGGATCATTTCAGATATGCATTTTTAAACAGAAACGAACAGACTTTGGGATAAATTGGGGCTAAAAAATAAAGGAGGGTTACGTATGCTGGAGAATGTTCAATTTTTGATCAGGCCGGAAAAAGAGGAAGAGAAGGCTCTTTTAAAAGCCGAACAGGAAAAGCTCGGTGCACTGCAGATGAAAATCAAGGAGCACAAATTACCGATTGTCGTATTATTCGAAGGATGGGGCAGTTCCGGAAAAGGAACACTGATCGGTGAAGTCATTCACAACATTGATCCGAGATTTTTCAAGGTGGCAACCTTAAAAATGCCGACAGAGGAAGAACGCAGATATCCTTTTTTATACCGGTATTTTGAAACCATTCCGGAGGCGGGGAAATTCCGTTTTCTGGATTCGGGTTGGATGGATGAGGTTACGAAGGGTGTTCTTCAGAAAGAACTTGATGAGAAAACCTACAAAAGCAGGGTGGAAAGCATCCGGCGTTTTGAACGTTCTCTTACCGATAACGGATACCTTGTGCTGAAATTTTTCATGCATATTTCCGAAAAAGAGCAGAAAAAGCGTCTGGACGAATTGGAAGACAGCAAGGATACCGAATGGCGCGTATCCAAATACGACCGTTGGCAGAACAAGCACTATGACGAGTGCGCGGAAGTGTTTGAGAAGTATTTCGATGATACGTATTTCCCCGCGGCACCGTGGTATATCATTGACGCAAAGTCCAAAAAGTGGGCGGAACTTCAGATTCTGCAGATTATGAATCAGTCCATTGAAACCGCATTGCAGAATTCCACGCTGTCGGTACCGATTCCGCAGAATACCTTCCCGCTTGCTCCGAGTGAAAAATTAAGCGACATTCCGTTGGAAGGCAAAGAACTGACGGATGAAGAATACCGGGAGAAACTCGAATCCCTGCAAAAAGAGCTTAAGGAACTCCATAACCGCCTGTATCGCAAGAAAATCCCCGTAATCATCGCCTATGAAGGCTGGGATGCCGCCGGCAAGGGCGGAAACATCAAGCGTATTACGGAGAGTCTGGACCCGCGTGGATTCGAAGTACATCCGATTGCAAGTCCCGAACCGCATGAGAAAGCAAGACATTTCTTATGGAGATTCTGGACAAAGATGCCGAGAACCGGTCATATTGCGATTTTTGACCGAACCTGGTACGGAAGAGTCATGGTGGAAAGACTCGAAGGTTTCTGCTCCGAGAACGACTGGAAGAGAGCTTATAACGAAATCAATGAGTTTGAAAAGGAATTAAGCGACTGGGGCGCCATCATTATTAAATTCTGGGTACAGATTGACAAGGATACCCAGCTGGCTCGTTTTACGGATCGGCAGAATACGCCCGAGAAGCAGTGGAAGATTACGGACGAAGACTGGAGAAACCGTGAAAAATGGGATCTTTACGAAGATGCCGTCAATGAGATGATTGCAAAGACAAGTACGGTGTATGCTCCCTGGCACGTGCTGGAAAGCGTGGATAAGAAATATGCGCGAATCAAGGCACTGTCCATCGTGGTGGAAGAACTCAAAAAGCGCCTGTAAAGGGTTTACGAAAGCTGGAATACAAAAAAACGGAGACCGGACGGGTCTCCGTTTTTCATAATCCAATTCATGATTCGCCCGGGAAATTACCGGTTTTGATTATTCAGGGCCATACTCCATAAATCCATCATACAGTTGTTTGGCCCGGCGTTTCTTACATTGGCAGGGCCTCCCGGTGAGAATTCTCCGGTTCCGTTTATCATGTCGGGAAAACTCATGACGCCGGTCCGGGTGGAAACGGCCATCAAACCAAGCATCGGAAGCATGGATGCGTTCGCACCCATACCCGCACAGGCACCGATGGTCCATCCGCCCGAAGACAGCAGATTGCGGGAAGACTGTGCACAGTAATTCAAATAATTAATCCATAATTCATCGTTCCGTTCCATAGGCACCTCCTTGGTCTTATTCTGTAAATATTATAACACATTTTTTCTTTTAAAGTTCATTTTAGGTTTGGCAGATACAATGAGACCGGATGAAACAAAAAAGGGACCGAAAAGGCTACCGAAAAAGAAAAACAAAAAAGAAAAAAACGGACGGAGGTACACATATGATACACAGAGAATATTTCAAAAAGGGTCTTACAGTGATGGGAATGCTTGCTTTGGTTCTCGGCATTTCGGTTTGCACCGGTTGTAATAATCAGAGCATAAAAGAAACAATCGCCACCATCACGGCGGAGGAAGCAAAAAGCGGAGTTGTGTCCGAAGAAGGCAGTACCGTGATCGAATTAAACACGGACAGTGCGCAGGTGTCGGGAGACGGTGTTCAAACGGACGGTAATACCGTAACCGTTAAGGCGGACGGCACCTATATTCTTCGAGGCAGTTTAAACGGCTGCGTCATCGTGGAAGCTGCAGAAGATGCCGAGGTGAATCTGGTTCTGGACGGCGCGGAAATCACAAACGAAGGAGATGCCGCCATTTACGTTAAGTCTGCCGATCGTGTGACAATTACCTTAGCAGCGGGAAGCAGCAACATTCTTGCCTCCGCCGGAGATTTCACGGATCCGGAAGGTAAAATCAACGGCACGGTTTATTCCAAAGAGGACTTAACCGTAAACGGAAGCGGAAGTCTTACGGTAACATCCGAAAAAGGACACGGGATTGTTTCCAAAGACGATCTGATTATAGAGGACGGCAGCATTACCGTGGATGCTGCTAAGGACGGCCTTCACGCGAAGGAAACGCTTACGGTCGAAGGCGGAAGTATAAACATAAAAGCCGCGGAGGGACTGGAGTCTACCGGAGTGGTGATTAACGACGGAGAAGTTACGATTGAAGCATCCGATGACGGAATCAATGCTTCACAGAAGGATGAAAATGCCGGCACACCTTATGTGGAAATTAACGGCGGCACTGTTACAATCACCATGGCTTCGGGAGATACCGACGGAATTGATGCCAACGGAAACATTTATATCAACGGCGGTACCGTTAATATTACGGCCCGGTCTCCTTTCGATTATGACAAAGAGGCGGTGCATAACGGCGGAACCATCATCGTAAACGGGGAAGAAATCGATGAGATTACCAACCAGTTCGGCGGAGAAGGAGGCGGTTTTAAAGGCGGATTCGAACAGGGAGGACGTAACGGGGAAAATGCTCCCGAAGGATTCGAACCGGGTAACCTGCCGGAAGGATTCGAACCGGGCAATATGCCGGAAGGGTTTGAAAAAGGAGACAGGCCGGAAAGACCGGACGGAGGAAATCGCCCGGAAGGCGGAGGAAAGCGCGAGAACCGGGGCGGTGAGACCGACGACACAATCTGAGCGGACAGTTGAAAAAAACAATCATTTATGGGAAAATAGTATCCGGGATTTTATACCCCGGATATTATTGTTTACCCCTTTGCAGAGGAGGACAATATGAAACTTTTACTGGCGGAAGACGAAGTGGAATTAAACCAGGCTCTGGCCGCGGTTTTAAAACATAACAATTATTCCGTGGACTGCGTTTATGACGGTGAGGAAGCGCTGGATTATCTGGAAATGTCCGAGTATGACGGCGTGATTCTGGATATTATGATGCCGAAAAAAAACGGCCTTGAGGTCCTTCGAACCATTCGGGCAAAGAAGAACCGGGTACCGGTCCTTTTACTTACAGCAAAGTCCGAAATCGATGACAAGGTTGCGGGGCTGGATGCGGGAGCGGACGATTATCTGGCAAAGCCGTTTGTCATGAAAGAACTTCTGGCAAGAATACGTGCCATTACCAGACGTCAGAGCAGTTTGACCGACAACATTCTGACTTTTGAAAATATAAGCCTTGACCGTTCCGTTTTCGAGATGAGCGTGGGAGAGGAAAAGATTCGTCTTGCAAACAAGGATTTCCAGATGATGGAAATGCTTATGGCCAATCCGGGCCAGGTGATTTCCACGGACCGTTTTATGGAAAAAATCTGGGGCTATGATTCCGATACGGAAATCAATGTGGTCTGGGTCTATATCTCGAACTTAAGAAAAAAACTGGCTTCCCTCGGCGCCGGCGCGGAGATCAAAGCCGTACGCAATCAGGGTTACTCACTGATCAAAACGGAAAAGGGAAGTAAGGAATGATAAAAAAACTCAGAAGACAATTCATACTGGTTGCTATGCTGTCGACCTTTGCGGTGCTGGCAGTCATTGTCGGAGCGCTGAATATCGCAAACTATGTTTCGATGAATTCGGGCGCGGATGCTCTTTTGGATATTCTTGCGGAGAACGGCGGACAGTTTCCGGATGTCTTTATGGGACGCCGGGTGAATTTCGATGAGCCGGACCGTATGACACCGGATAAAAGAGAAGGGGAAGGACAGCCTCCCGAGCTGCCGGATGAAAACGGCAGGTTCCGCTCGGACGGGGACAGAAAACTGTTCGGTGACCGCCGCCAGAACTTCTCCAACGAGACTCCTTACGAAACCAGGTTTTTCAGCGTGGAATATTCCGAAACGGCAGAAGAGCAGTATTTGTTATACCTCGGCCGGATTGCATCCGTTTCCGGGGAGGATGCGAAAGCATATGCGCAAAGTGTCATCCGGACCTTTCAGCGGATCGGAAGGACGAAAGGAAACTACGGAAACTACCGTTACCGGGTTCAGAGCGTTGAAAACGACGGAACACTTGCGGTATTTCTGGATCTTTCCAGGGAAAAAAAGAACTTTTACAAAGTGCTCCGATACAGCCTGATTCTTTCGGGAATCGGTCTTTTGGCGGTTTTTGTTCTGGTATGTATTTTTTCAAAGAAGGTTTTCAGACCTGTTGAGGAAAGTGACCGTAAACAGAAGCGTTTTATCACCGATGCCAGCCATGAACTCAAAACACCCCTCACCATTATTTCCGCCAATGTGGAAGTCATGGAAATGGAGTCCGAGGAAAGCGAGTGGAGCAGAAGCATCAAAAAACAGGTGAAGCGCATGACCGGTCTTGTGGAGCAGATGGTAACACTTTCGAGGCTCGATGAAAGCGGCGAGCTTGAAATGACGGATTTTTCCTTAAGCGACGCGGTCAGGGAAACGGCGGAAGCGTATCTGCCCGTGGCGGAGCGCAACAATCAGGAATTTGTTACGGATGTGAAAGAAAGCATCGGTTATCACGGTGATGAGAAAAAGATCCGCCAGATGGTCGGTCTTTTAATCGAAAACGCCACGAAATACGCGGCAGTGCCGGAAGACGGAGAAAAGGGAATCATTAAAATCGGTCTTGGACGAAAAGGAAAGAAAAACCGGATTACGGTCTGGAATACAACGGAAACAATGGAGGCGGGAAACAAAGATCAGCTCTTTGAGAGATTTTATCGTCCCGATGAATCGAGAAACTCGAAAAAGGGAGGTTCCGGAATCGGGTTATCCATTGTAAAATCGATAGCCGAGGCTCATAAGGGGAAAGTGAGCGCAGTAAGTTCGGACGGAAAGTCCATTCAGTTTGAAGTGATTTTATAATCACAGGTGTAAAAGTGGTTCGCAAACTGGGAAAGGTGCGAAGGAAGGGAACAAATGGCCAGAAGAAAAAAGGCGGATGCCAATCTCCGGAAGTTTAAGAAGGGTAATATATGGATTACCCTGGTTTGCTTTATTATTGCAACTTTTTTGACAATCGTTTTTGTTTCATTGTTTATCAGTGCTTTTCTTTCTTACGTCGCGGATTCCAAGATGACGGGAGAATACAATGCAGTCGCGCAGATGGCAAATACGTATGAAAAAGCCCAAAAAGCGGGATTGGACGAGCCGGGGCTTTTGGTGGAAAACGAGTACCGGGATTTCTTTGTGAAAGATGCGAACGGTAACATTGTGTATCAGCAGGGAGAGAATACCTGCAGTGACAAAAACGGCCGGCTGAGTCTGTCCGATTTCTCCAGAGGGGTCCGGGTTTATCTCGACAAGGAGTCGGATTCTTTTGTATTTGAAAAAGGAGACGAGGAAGGAGAACTTGAAATCGATCCCGAAAAATTGCTCAAATGGATGCTTGAAAAAAACGCCAGCTATACCAAACAGGCCGGGCAGAAAGAGAATACGAACGAGGTTGCTCTGGCATTGCCGTTCTGGTTCTGTGTGGAAATTAATGACGGGCAGGAACAGTTCTTTGCAAAGGCATATTTCAAAGCCAATATCCGCGACAGTATCTTCATGATTCTGTTTGCACTGGCAATCGGATTCCAGCTGTTTACCGTCTTTGTTCTCGTTCTGGTAAACTTTATTACAACCACAACCAGCCAGAGAAAGATGACACACATCTTCTTTCTGGATCCTGTTACAAAAGACCATAACTGGATGCATTTTCTGGTGCGCGGAGAGTTTTTCCTGCGTCACGGAAAAAGCCGGAAGTCCAATTATGCAATACTGGATCTGGTATTTGTCAAATACCGGAATTTCTGTGTCTGCCATTCGGTGGAGGAAGGCGAGGAACTCTTAAGGAAGGTAAACAAGCTTGTAAGCGGAAAACTGAACAAAAAAGAAATCTGCGCACATTATGCGTCCGCAAATTTTGCACTGCTGAAGCAGTATACGACCAAAGAGGAACTGGATGCCTGGATAGCAAAACTGATTGAGGACCTTGAGTCCATGGACCCGACACACCGTTTTGCCTTTCATGTCGGTGCGGAACTTTTGCCGGTTACCGTCAATGAAAAGGGCAAGATTGAACGAAGAAATAATCTCAATCTTGAGAAGGTTTATAACGATGCCTGTACGGCAAGATCGACGCTGGAAGAAAGCGATGACTCCGGATATGCTTTCTTTGACGAGAATCTTGTGGAGGAACAGAGATGGATTGATACCGTTCATGCGGAACAGCAGTCTGCACTGGATAATAATGAGTATATCATTTACTATCAGCCCAAATATGATCCGAGAACAAGAGAATTAAAGGGTGCGGAGGCACTGATTCGCTGGAATTCCCCGAAACACGGGATGAAGGCTCCGAATACCATTATTCCGATTTTCGAAAAGAACGGGTTCATCGTTAATATCGATCATTACATGATCTCACACGTGGCAAGGGACCAGAAGAAATGGCTGGATGCCGGATACCGTTGCGTGCCGGTTTCCGTAAACGTATCCCGTGCGCACTTTATCGAAAATGACCTGGCCGAGCAGATCCGCGATATGGTGGATGAAGCCGGCTGTCCTCATGATCTGCTGGAACTTGAGATTACCGAGAGTGCATTCTTTGATGATAAGAAGGCATTGGTTACCACCATCCGGAAATTGCAGGAGTATGGGTTCATGGTTTCCATGGATGATTTCGGATCCGGTTATTCTTCTTTAAATTCCTTAAAGGATATGCCGCTTAATATTCTGAAACTCGATGCGGGATTTTTCAGCGGGGATCTCGACAACGAAAGGGGAGAGATTGTTGTTTCCGAGGCGATTCGCCTGGCGAAGAGTCTGCACATGGAAACGGTTGCCGAAGGTGTTGAATTAAAAGAGCAGGTGGATTTCCTGGCACGTCAGGGCTGCGATATGATTCAGGGCTTCTATTTTGCAAGACCGATGCCGCCTGAAGATTACGAAAAGAAGATGGCAAACGGTGTTGCGACGCAGGAAGATGTTGAGGAATCTGCGGCAGCAGGAGCGGCGCAGGCACCCGTTGCCGAAACACCTGCCGCCGAGGCAGCAGAAGTACCTGCGGAGGCAGCGGAATGAACACGAAAAAAACCTTAAAAATCGTATTTGCCGTCCTCGCGGTTTTGATTCTGGCGCTTATTGTGTTTTTGGGCATGAAAATCTTCTCAAAGCTGCGCCTGCCGGTAAACATATTACATGTGGCCGAAAATACCCTTACGGTGAGCGGGTTATCCGAAGAATATAAAATATTTCTGATAGCCGATTCACATATCAGTCTTGTGGATGACCGGGATCCGGACGTTAAGAGTAAGGCACTGAGCCGTCAGGCTTCTTTTACGACAAACGGGATACCGGGTCATCAGTATTTTAAACAGCTTTTAAAGAGAGCGGAGAAAGACGAGTCGGACATCATTATTCTCGGCGGGGATATCATCGATTCCGCCATGTATGCTTCCGTAGACTATGTTTACGAGCAGACGTCATCGCTTAAGACACCGTTTCTTTATCTGACCGGAAATCATGATTTCGAATACGGAAACGAGTATTTCTCCGAGACGGCATACACGCAGTACAAGAGCCGCCTTTTTGAAATTCACGGAATCAATAATTATCGCATTGCGGAGTATGACGATTTAGTGGTTTTCTCCGCAGACGATGAAAACAACCAGATTTCCGAAGAAGCGCTTAAGGCCTATAAAGAGGTCGCTAAGAAAGGGAAACCCATGGTGGTATGCCTACATGTGCCCTTAGAACCCAAAGAAGCGGGCAGCGAATTCGTTCAGGCCTGCAAGGATATCTGGGGAGCTTCCGATGACGGTCATTCCAGAGTTTCCATCGGACCGGAAGGCTGTTACATGAATGAAACCACTCAGGAATTCCGGAATCTGGTACTTGCAAAAGACAGTCCCGTGGTACTTGTTCTGGCAGGGCATATTCATTTTTACCGCAACGATGCCCTGACCGCAAATACGCGCCAGATTGTGACGGGAGCAGCCTATGAGGGCAATGCGGTCGAGGTGACTTTGAGACCGCCTCAAAGATAGAAAAAAACGACAATTATCGTTGTCTAAGAAAACAAAAAAGATTACAATAATAGTGCGCGTTTTTGTGCATGGCAGCTTTTGCCGTTTTATGCAGAAAGGAGGACGGACTCTTGGAAGAAGAACTCAATGAGCAGATTTTGGATGACCAGACTTCAAAAGACCAGGATTATGAAGAAGAACTTGTAGCCATACTCCGAAGTCCCCTTTCCGCGGAGGAATTAAGCGACCAGCTGCATGACTATCATGAAAAAGATATTGCGGATGCCTTAGAGTCGTTAACGACCGAGGAACGCCAGAAAATATACCCGCTTTTAGGCGCCGAGTACGTTTCGGAGATTTTTGCCTATGTGGATGATCCGGACAAGTACTTTGCAGAACTCAATATTGAGAGTGCGGCCAAGATCCTTTCCAACATGGACTCCGACGATGCGGTCGACGTTTTGGAAGAACTCGATGATGACGTTCAAAAGCAGATTGTGGACTTGCTGGACGAAGATGCCAGCCGTGACGTACAGCTGATTCTGTCCTATGAGGACGATGAAATCGGCAGTATCATGACCACGAATTTTATTCAGATTCATTATAATTTAACGGTTCGCCAGGCCATGCGTGAACTGGTCAGACAGGCCGGTGAGAATGATAATATTTCCATTCTGTATGCCGTGGATGATGAGAATCATTTCTACGGCGCGATGGACTTAAAGGATCTGATTATCGCCCGCGAGGGAACGAAGCTGGAGGATTTGATTTCCACATCCTTCCCTACGGTAGGAGACCATGATAAAATCAGCGACAGCCTGGAACGAATCAAGGACTACGCAGAGGATTCCATTCCTGTCGTATCGGATGAAGGAACCATCCTCGGAGTCATCACCTCCCAGGACATCGTCGAAGTAGTTGATGACGAGATGGGTGATGATTACGCAAAGCTGGCAGGTTTGACCGCAGAGGAAGATCTGCACGAAACAACTTTTCAGAGTATGAAAAAAAGACTCCCCTGGCTGATTGCGCTTTTGGTGCTGGGTATTATTGTATCGAGCGTTGTGGGTGTCTTTGAGGCGGTAGTGGCCGTTCTTCCCATCGTTATGTGCTTCCAGTCCCTGATTCTGGACATGGCGGGCAACGTGGGAACACAGTCGTTAGCTGTTACGATTCGTGTTTTAATGGACGAAGAACTGACTGCCGGACAGAAAATCGGTCTGGTCTGGAAAGAAATGCGGGTCGGATTGTGTAACGGTTTATTCTTAGGCTCGGTGACATTCCTGTTTGTGGGCCTTTACATTTTAATCTTTAAGAAACTGCCGGCGGACAATGCATTTCTGATCTCCGGCTGTGTGGGACTGGCGCTGCTTGCTTCCATGGTGGTATCCAGTTTGGTGGGAACATTAATTCCCATGTTTTTCCACAGAATCAAGGTGGACCCGGCCGTTGCTTCCGGTCCGCTGATTACCACGGTAAACGACCTTGTAGCGGTAGTAACCTATTACGGATTGGCATGGATTCTGCTGCTTGGGGTATTTAAACTGGTACCGATGTAGCTTATTCGGGTATCATACACATAATAAACAACAAATCAGGAGGGTAAAAAATGGGTGAGATCAGACGCCCGGACGATATGGTCCGGATTACAACACCGGAACTTGCGGATGCGTTTATCGCTGAGCAGATTAAGCTTGTGCAGGAACAGGTTGGAGACAAGAAGGTGCTCCTTGCACTTTCCGGCGGAGTGGATTCTTCCGTAGTGGCTGCGCTTTTAATTAAGGCTATCGGAGATCAGCTGACCTGTGTACATGTTAACCACGGACTTCTTCGCAAAGGTGAGCCGGAGCAGGTAATCGAAGTATTCCGCAATCAGATGAAGGCAAACTTAATCTATGTGGATGCGACGGATCGTTTCCTTGACAAACTGGAAGGAGTAACGGATCCCGAACAGAAGAGAAAAATCATCGGCGGCGAGTTCATCGAGGTATTCGCAGAAGAAGCCCGTAAACTTGACGGAATCGAATTCCTGGCACAGGGAACCATATGGCCGGATATTTTGGAAAGCGATGCCGGAATCAAAGCACACCATAACGCAGGCGGACTTCCCGAAGATATGGATTTTGAACTGGTAGAGCCTGTTCGTATCCTTTTCAAGGATGAAGTTCGTATGGTAGGTGTTCAGCTGGGACTTCCCGAGGGCATGGTTTATCGTCAGCCGTTCCCCGGTCCCGGACTCGGCGTTCGTTGCCCGGGTGCAATTACAAGAGACCGTCTGGAAGCAGTTCGCGAATCCGATGCGATTCTCCGTGAAGAATTTGCAAAGAACGGTCTGGAAGGTAAGGTATGGCAGTACTTTACCGTTGTGCCCGATTTTAAATCCACAGGCGTAAAAGATGGCAAGAGAACGTTTGACTGGCCGTGCATTATCCGGGCAATCAATACAACAGACGTTATGGAAGTGACCGTAGAGCATCTTTCCGACGAACTGATTGACCATCTCGTAAACCGTATTATTGCCGAAGTTCCCGGCATTAACCGTGTACTCTTCGACTATACACCGAAGCCTCCTGCAACGGTAGAGTACGAATAGTATCGGGTGGCGTATAGGTGAATAATGAATTGTTGAAGGCAGGCATTCGATGGAATGCCTGCTTTTTATCAAGCGAACTAATTACCTGAAAATGCGACATGACGCAAAAAGAGGTAATAAAATGCTTATTAAAAGAGATGCTGCTACTTTTGCGAAATATATTATAATTAAGTAAACGGATGAAAAAACGGAGGTACATTACAATGAATCAGGAAACGGCAAATGGTTAAGCAGAGTAACGTAAAAATGGCACATAAAAAGTATATTGGGTAAATTACAGTTTTATAAAGCACGGGAGTAATATGAAAAAGGGAATTGTAAAAAAGATATTGAAAATCATAGTGAGAGTGCTGCTTGGAATATTAGCGATACTTGTAG